>JAABUY010000042.1_pt1 | contig 284081 bp, 314 predicted proteins | sample 5560271 | NCBI WGS metagenome assembly JAABUY01 (sample SAMN10711886, study PRJNA513374) | rock metagenome | isolation source: Antarctica rocks | place: Antarctica: Victoria Land, University Valley | reverse complement strand
CACCTCCCCCACGAGCCCATCCACGTCCCCCCCCACCACCAACCGCCCAACCCCGAAGACGAAGACGACGTCGTGCCCGACCAGCACGCAGCCTTTGGCATCGTGCGCGCGACGCAGGGGAATAGGGAGGTGGCGTGGCGGGATCTGGGGATGGAGGGGGTGATGGGTGGTGGTGCGGGGAGGGGGAGTGGGTTGCCTAGGTGAGGGGGGTGGGGAGTCTTAGGAGGGAGGACGAGAGATGATGGAGGATGAGAGATGAGGGATGCATGTGTTATGGGTCATGGATAGCGTTTTCTATACTATGATTTGAGCGCTGCCTTTTATATTCTTACAATATCCGCCCTTGCTCTATGAAAGAGGTCATGACCGACCATTGTTCCCTCTGCTCTTTCGCCATCGCGCTCTTCGTCCGTCTGTTTCCGTGGGTGGATCGACAATTGCGCGTACGTGCCAGGACCTTTTCGTTTCGAGAGCGGACCTGGGTTGACTACTAATACGTTCTCTATGACCTTTTGTGCAGGATGTCAGTTTTAAACTCCTTTTGAGGAGGGCGGGGACTTACCTTTGCGAAAGGGGACAGAGCACTTGGCGTGATCAACATATCCGGTCGGACATTCAGCCATTCTCCTAACTTCAAGTAGCTTACGTCTAGCGGCATACCCGTTGCGATGCCCTCTGCCGTACCAGTTTTGGGCAGATTGGTCCTGTCGGAGGGTGGGAATATTGGGTAAAAATGTCGCTGTTGTATTACGTGTCGGGGTAATCGTGAGAGCAGGCTCGTCTCGCTCGGCTTGCCAACGAGAACCTCCTCGCGACGGAGATCAAAAAGTACGTCTTGCGCTGATATACTAACCACTATCTCATTCAAAGATATAGTCACCGGGTTTGTGACGATCTTCACCTGCCTTGGTAAGTTGAGCGGCTTTTTCTCGAACGGTTCTTGCGGCCACGAGACGTGTTTGTTGATGATATCACGGATCGATGGCACAAGTATGATGGTTATGCTTGGAACTCGAAGAGCGACCTCGCGCAGATGCTTGCCAACTAGGAGCCTAAAAGCGTCGATCATAGTCGCTTTGTCGGGTTCGATGCTGGGGTCGTCCGGAAGATCGAAGTCGCCTGCTGCTACCAGAGGATGCTCAATGTCGAAAATAGGCCCGACCATGATCAGGACATCGGCGCAAGACTCTGCGGCTTTCTCGCACAAGGCTTGCAGTGGTTCGAAGGCAAGGTTGTCGTCCGCCGTGTATGGGCCAGAGCTAATGAGGACATTGAGAGCATGTACGGCTGTCTCGGTGCCTTCTGCGTCCACGCCCAAGCGCTCGTTGCTGCTGTCTAGCGTTGAAGGCAGAGAAGCTGCTGGTGGCAGAAGTGGGAGTTCTAGAACCTCGGTGACAGAGAAGTAGAGACCAGACGCGTTTATGCCACGCATGGCAACGATCTGTCCGGGGAAGAACTCGTACGATACACCCTCCACCTTCAACGGTATTCTCAAACCAGCGCCTGTCCGTCTCGAAGTCTCAAGCATCAAGGATGACGCATTGAGTTTACCCTCGAGAGCCTCAGATGCTATCCTTCCAACTGCGACAATCTCGCTTGTGGCCCGATTTGCAGCATTGCCAAAGGCGGCGTCTTCAAGGTTGTGATGGGCTTGAACGAGCAGTTGGAACTCGTCTATTCGATCATCTAGGCCTTCAGAGGCTTCGGAAAGATGCATGGCCATTGGCTTATAAGAGAACTTCTTAAGGTCAGTATTCGCCGTTAATCTAATCCGCGATTCGGATGGCGGCGCGATCGGAACTTCGCTAGGATCCAGATGGTGGTTGAGTGTCTCGATTACTTGGCCTGCATTATGCCTTTCGGAAAACGCAACACTACTTAGGTAGCTTAGCTGCTAGGCACAACGGCGAGGTTCATCATAACTTACGTCTGGCCGTTGGTATTTGCAATGGTCCTTGCATCACTTGGAGAGCTCATGCCCTCCGTCTTATTGAATTTTGGAACCGTAGGCGTCTCGAAAGCAGCTTTCCGTTTTGCAGATCCAGTAGCAGAGCGTCGTGGTACCGGTGTATTTGGAACGATACCATCCAGCCTATGTCCACTTAGCCAGTCTGCGCAATCCAATACATGTGCCCACTTACATCCCAAATATATAATCCCCCTTACCAGCACTCCGTGGTGTAGCGAGAGCTCCCCTCTTATCCACGCTACGAACGTGCGCTTTCCCTCTGGACTCTCGCTCCAACATCTCTTGCAAATCCTTCTTGAAAGCTCTGACCGTAGATAGATCCAGCTTTGTTAGCTCCGATCCCATCTTCATGCTGTAGGACTCCCATTTGTATGACAGTTCCTGGGGAGATATTGAATGGAGCCGAAGAATAGATTGGAGTTCCCCGAGGATGTCGGGAGGGAGCTCTGTGATGGGTAGGATCGCGAAGAGCTGATTGAGCTCGAATTCGCTGTCGGCCATCACTGCTGCAATTCTGAGGAGCTCGTTGAAACGGGGTGGGTGGTCGTAGTGAGTAGTTGAGTACGTATTACTCCGTAGGCTTCGAGATTCGAAAAGAGACGCGACTGAAGTCACGTCGGCGATTGAACGCGATTGAAATTATCGCCGGCGCTAAAGCTACTTCGTCATAGTAATCATAATCACAGAATGTTATTGCTTTATATTCCCTCTAGAAGTGTCTATATGATCGCTCGGAACAATGTGGTCTACTTTATGCATTATGCCAACAATCAGTAAAGCAACCGTAACCTGCTAAAGCACACCACCCTAGTCTAGATACCGGAGGAATTAATACCCTCTCTATAATATACTCCTGCATTGACTGCGCAGCGCTCACAGGACTGCTTCGACCATGCTTCCACTAGCGACACTCATGCTGTCCCGCCTGCCCCTTCTTGAGGGCCGACTGGCTCACCAGCACCCTTCAAGTAGCTCTCCGACTCCCCAATCCTCTTTCCCGCAGTGTCCCATCTCTTCAGCATCTCCATTTTCTTCTGTTCCACCAACTTATTCAGTGCTGGCCAGTAAGCATTGTGCTCGTATTCAAAATCGCAATCACCCCCATAGCCTTTGAGCAGCTGCTCCGGCGGCACCACCTGCCTCAAGTTCACGTCGAATTTCAGTTTTTCCCTCGTTAATGGGTCAATGAAAGGGTTGATGATCTTGAAAAACGCCCATACGACCCATGGCAAATCTTTCATACATGCCTTTCCCAGTCTCTCCGGATAGTGATTCTGCAGTATGGAAATCACCTGTCGTCCTTGGCCCGCGGAAGCATTGTCGCCTTTGCGGGTCTCTTTGAAATTGACGAGCATAGCAAGAGTCTCCGTACCGGGAGGCATGAGATCGATACATTTCTCTAGCATGAAAATCAGGTGGTGGATTTGCTTATCGGATTTCTTGGTATTCTGTTTGTGCGGGTTGAGGTATAGACAAGGACGGCATTCGTTATCGTAACCTAATATAACTTGTTTGCCGGTCTCATTCTCTTCAGATATGTAGTCTGCCGTGTGGTCTTTGATGCCGTATTCCCTTCGCCAGAGAAGGGTCGCTTCGAGTCGAGTTGCAGCATTGGTAAGGTTCCACTTAGAGGCGCGTAGATAGCGTAGGAGACATTCCCGGGTTAGCCACATACGTTCGGCATCAGTGAGAGGTGACTTCGAAGGGGCTGTGGATGATACGGGGAGGGTGGTCCATGATCGGGCGGTTGTGAGAAGGGAGGCGTATTTGGTCTCTTGGTCTGGGGTGAGTACCCGTGCCGGGGCTGCTGTGGTATTTAGAGCTGGTGTAATGAAAGGGGTCTTGACAGGATGTGAAGAGCCATCGACAGTGGCATTCGGAGCTACATGAGATCCGAGTGCATCTGTGGTTTCTGTAGGTACTTTGGCAGATAAGGCATAGCCGTTGGAGTGTTGTGCAACACCGCCATTTGGGAAAGGTTCCTGCGCCATTGGGTCTTGCTCAATAACTGGTGGCTCCAGTGCAGCCATGTTTATGACTTAAGGGGAATATCAGCGTTGGCCGAGATTGGGTACCCATCCTAGCTGCCAGCTTCAGACGTGTTCCAAGCCGGGCGCCAAGCCCCTTCGGGTTAGCAATGCTGACTCCGCAGCCGAGCGGTAACACGTCTGAGCGTAAACTTTTGTTCCTTTGCTGGTAAACTTCTTAAAAACAACGCACTAAATACTGAAAACATCGTCATATTAGCCTTGCTCCCAGAGAATACGCTCGGCGCGAGATCCCCGAAAATCATAGGAATTCCGATGTTCGCAATAGGGGAATTCCCCGCAAACTGGAAAATCACTTAAGAGAAAAAAACGTGACGGTAAACTACACGTCGCGACGTTATTTACCTATCCCTATGACGTATTCTTACTCGGAGATGTAAGATATATGTATATACCGTAGATACCTCGCTCCGAGTGCTATTCCGGGCAAAATTTAAGTATCTTTAGTGATGGACGTGCCGCCCTCCTGCTGCGTAGTCAGCGTTGCTAACCCGAAGGGGCTTAGCGAGCTATTTGCTGGCCAATGGCACGTCTGAGGTACTGAGGCAACCAGCTGGTAAAATACATTGTCTGTTGGCTTGCGGTAGGATTTCTTGGCACGTTTTATTAGAACGCTAGCAGACCGATTTTGATACAAGAATAGATCAAGCAGCCGCGAACGAAGTTCACGCCATACACATAGCACTCTTGGACAGCGCGGTTTTCTAATGATGAACCATCGTCGTAGGTACGTCGCGTGTGGTGTCATTGGTATGTAAGTTCAGTTCCTAAGTAGAATACCGTATGTCTGTTTTACCCGTGTCGGGGTTACCGGATGTTCTAAAGTCATTACCGACTAGGATTCTTAAGGTCCTCGGATGCCCGCTCGAAGGATTTACCGAATCCTTCTCATGTAGACTTATCTTATATAGCTATGCATAGCCTCGATAGATCCTATGCTGTAATCATATCACGATAGTTCTACTTGCCTTATTCCTGCAAAGGCGACTCCTTACAAGAAGCTACAATTACCAAGAACTGAAGTTCCCTCCCCTCCGTTGCGCTTTGTTTACTGCTGTCACAGATTATCAGCCGTTATCCAAACCCTGAGTATTCTACTACCCTACTTGCTTCTACCAACTAAATTACGATAATGGCTTCCGCCTCCAAATATCTTTACTCGCATCTCATCTTCACTCCTCCATACCCCAAAACCAAATTCACAGGCCAGACTGTCATCGTCACCGGCAGCAATGTAGGCCTAGGCCTAGAAGCAGCCCGCCATTTCGTCCGCCTTGACGCCCAGAAAGTCATCCTCGCCGTACGAACTCTTGAGAAAGGCGAGGCCGCCAAGGAATCCATCCTCAAGTCCGAGAAGAAAACTGCAGACGTGGTCGAAGTATGGAAGCTAGATCTATCCTCCTACCAGTCCTGCAAGGACTTTGCGAAGCGCGCTCAAGAGCTGCCAAGAATCGACATTCTCGTAGAAAATGCGGGTATGGTGACGGAAGAGTGGAAGATGACGGAGGACAACGAATCGACCATTACGACCAACGTCGTCTCGCCAGTTTTGCATGCCTTGCTTTTGCTGCCGAAGTTACGTGAAACGTCCCTGAAGTACAATACCGTGCCTCGCCTAGTCTTCGTCACGTCTTTCGTCCACTGGCACACCAAGTTCGAGGAGCAAAAGGAAGAAAAGATATTCGAGGCACTGGCGGATAAGTCAAAAGCCAACATGGCCAATACGTAAATAATCACCGTCTGGAAAAATCGTATCTTTCTCCTAGAAGCTGACAGATGGACTTGTAGCGAGAGATACTACATTTCCAAACTAATGGAAATGTACGCCGTACAAGAAATCGCCGAGCGGATGACCGCATCCTCGAAACCAGGAAGGGTCATCGTCAACCACGTGAATCCTGGATGGGTCGTGACCGAAGCAATGCGTGAATGGACAGGCCTCAAGCTATTCATCTTCAAATTCTTCAGGGCAATGATTGCTCGCCGGACGGAAGTGGGGGCCCGGACTCTTGTTAATGCTGCCGAAGGTGGGGAGGAAACTCACGGGCAGTATTTGGACGATTGTCAAATCGGAAAGTGAGTCTTCACAAAGCTATTCACATAGTAGTGCATAGCTGACGAAGTGACCTCTCCAGGCGTGCTCCGCTACTTGCGAGCGAGGACGGGAGGAAAGTGCAGAAGAGAGTTTGGGGGGAGTTGGAGCAGAAGCTGGACAAGATCCAGCCTGGCATCGTACAGACGATTTAAAATCTTACGTAGAGGGAGTATCATTCACCGTGTCAACGAAACGCTACCTGTTTGGACAGTGCATTTTTGCGCAATTTGACTAGCTTTATATGAAGGACTGGTCTTGGTGGTCAAGAATCTTTTCAAGCATTTAGTGTCCTTGCTCTAATGAAACGCGTCTAGTACCAGACAAGCTTCATGCCGTAAATGGTAAAGGAGACTGATTCGCATAAGTGCACGCCGAAAACATCATTAATTCACAACTTGCATGAGCATATTGCTCGGCACGCATGCTGAGGGAATATTAAGCTTAGCAAATCACGTGGTACCTCAATATCTAGGCATAGCGATGTTAAGGCTGCTATTGACATTTAGAGGCTTTCGCATTGCAGTGCGTGGCAAGCTTTATGAACCTAAATAGACAGCATGATAGGAGACCCCTGGATTGGCGCGATCATTATGGAGAGGCCCAACCATGGCGTGAAGATGCAACATGAAGGTGGTCACATAGAATTTCCTAAGGCTGCATGCCATACTCTTCGCGTTGGATCACGCATATGTCCTTGTCATACTTGGTCTTTTTGCCGATAGTATTTTCCTTTCCACGCCTTGCACAAGGCGAGATATAGGCCGAAAGATATTAGGGTGGAAAAAAGTAAAGCTGTTCAGATTTTGCGCCGTGTAGAGCAATCAGGGTGACGCAGGCTTGGCGACTGTGGCTTTGAGATACCTTTGCTTTGAGATAGATCCGAAGTAGTAATCTGTAGCCTCAACGGGCAAACTTATAGCGTCCAGATCCACCTCGTCCAGCGAATTCGAGCGTCATCGAAGAGCATTCTCGGATGAGATATACGTTAATTGCTCAGAAAGCCGTCGCATATTATAGACGTTGTAGTATCGTTGGCTCTTGAACGTGATCTTCGCGTGGGGATCCCGGATGAGGATTGCTGACAACCAGCAACCACGGCCATGCCGCCAATGGCGGCTTGCTTGCTCTCGACAAACATGTGACCATCCGGGCTTAGGACGCAAGGTGTATCTGGTATTAACGGAGCCTCTCGCAACACAGTGTCGTAGTGATAATGGACTAATGACTTTGCAGTCAGACGACAAGAGGGGTCAGCATCGCACAACGTTAGATCTTTGCCTTGTCTGAGCAGTCCATATATGTCTTGATGCCAAAGATTGATAACTCTTCAAGTTTCAGTGCTCAGACGCTGAATTACTGGCACAGAACTCGGTGGTATTGGCCCATACTCCGTAAAGACTACGTTGATGTATTCCGCCGGCGTAAGATCGTACATCAGGTTCAGGAGTTGCAAGTTCGGTACATCATTCCATCGCAGTAATGGGCAAGGCTTTGTCCCACCTATAACCAGTTCTTCGGGAGGAGCAATCTCGTTGTGCACAAAGCTGTCCAAATCCGAACGATCAGAAAATCTGATGCTCTCACAGCATACGATTACTGGGACATCATGTTCCTTTGCCATCATGGCTACAAGTGCTGTACCTATCCTCGAAGAAAGCTTCCCGGTGTTCATCATCGCGTGAGCACCTAGAAATACTTTTGTTGCATCTCTCATGACATGGCTAAGGCCGTGGATGAGCGAATATTGAATCTTGATTCCCAACCCTGACAACGCCCGCACCAGATTCTTCCCTTCGAACAGGGGCCTAGAGTCGACCACGATGACCCGAAAATTCTTCCCTTGTCGGTGGGCTTCAAGTAAGGTTTGTTGAACAATGCTGCTCTTAGCAAAAGTCAAGACGACGTCACCGTCCTTGATCTTCTCGTTCGCTTTTCTGGCGATGACTTGGTCTGCTAATATCACTTTCTCCTGTATATAATTGTCTATAGCCTCGCACAGGCCAGCTTTTGCTAGCGACTCTGGGGTGCCAACATCGACTGCTGAGATCTGAACCTTCAGCCATCGTATGGCATTACCCATCGATATTGACATTGGACGACATGACACAAGGTACTCGATCTGCGAAGAGAGGTGGGTCATGAGATGGCGTGGGAGCGAGTTTTGCGGCGGTGTAATGTACGATTCCACAACCTTCGTCTGTATCAGCAGTCAAGTCAAAGAGTACCGGAAGAACACACCAACCCTCTTGAATGCTAGGAGCGTAGCTACACATCGAGCACTGCTGCCACATACTACATAATTCCTCATCTGTAGCCCTAAAGCAAGCACAGCGGGGTCTACGTCTTTTCCTGCTCCTGCCATTGAGGTCCTTCTCGGTAGTCCATACAGATGATCGAAAAGAGCAACATTCTTGTTCTCTTTCTTAACTTCTTCCACAATGGGTGCAGTCTGGGATTGTACTACACGTAGCGGCAATTTCTGCACGTTTGCACTGGTGGAACCCAACCTCTTTTGCTGCCCCTTTAACGGAGAGGGTGCTGCGCCTGAAGCTGACGGTCGTCTTGATTTCTGGTCTCCCAGCGTATTTGTGGCCAGATCTATGATCGGCTGGCCTTGCTGACCCTTCTCCTTTGCTCTTCTGGCAGCTTTCTCAGCCTTTGACCTTTCTTTCAGCTCCTTTCCCGATAGCTTTCCCTCCTGCGAAGCATCTACTGGCCCTCCTTTTTGTTGAGATGTGCTTCCAGTCTTTGATTTGCCGTTTCCCTTGGGTGCATGTTCGACTGCTAGATCCTCACCCTTGTCCTGGATTCCATTTTTTAGCGATATCTCCGCTGTTACAGTATCTACTGAAGGCAAAGATCCGCCCTCTGCTTCTGCTGAAGGCACCATCAGTATGATGGATTTATTGTGTGAACGCTGGAAGGCAATTGAGGGAGTCAATCTGTTTTATTACTTTCAGAAGCGGTTTAAGACCAGCAAGAATTTCGTCATACCCCACGAAGTGCGCAAAGTTTCCGCACTCGAAAAGACCGAAAAACGGCCTCCTCCACAATCGATCCCTGAGTGACTATGGCAGAAGCTGGAGATGCAGATGCGGCGGCCGTGTCGGAGCCTTTGGACTTGGTGCGCCTGTCCTTGGATGAAATTGTGTTCGTAAAATTGCGTGGGGACCGAGAGCTCAAGGGGCGGTTACACGTATATGTCAATCAACCTTCGAATTATTATATGCTTATTCATTTGACCAGGCATACGATAGCCATTGTAATCTAGTTCTTGGAGATGTTGAGGAGACGATCTATGTGGTGGAAGACGACGATGAAGAAGAGGACACGGTGAAGGTCAGTCTCTCAATACTCAAACGCCGACTACGCCAATAACTAGGTACAGACTATCAAGAAGCAGTCAGAAATGCTTTTCGTGAGAGGTGTGTAATGCAATCTATGTGCGAATGATGGCACGAGCTGATCGAATCTTTGAATGTTAAAGGAGACTCAGTCGTCCTGATATCGCCACAAGCTGCCAGCTGAGGATACCTGGGCACAGTAGCTGTCCCTTGATCATAACCTCAGAAGGTGCACAAGAAGTATAATCAGTCAGGAAAATTCCTTTCTCGATAGCGAGAGCCGAGTCAACGGAATATTGCTGGTAGCCCTCCTGCCTTGGTACAGAATGACATGGAAGAGCTAAAGCATGCATACAAAGTGTGTCTTTCTTAGGTCTATACAATATAGGCAATGAGATGAGATCAACAGTGATATGTCTGGAGTATAATGCATTTCCATTGAACAAAGTACGGCTAGGAGAAGTAGACGTGATAGAGTATTGAGGGAAGTGCGGCCCATCTCTAAACCTGGGTGACTCAGCCTGGACTCTATGCGTCATTCCCGCGCTTGATGCTGTATCAACAGGCTCGGTTTTCCCCCTCCATATTGATTTTACTATATAGTTCAGTCTACATTATAGGCAACATATAATCTTACAGGCGACCGGATACTGCGATCTTTGCCCTCAATGATCACCCGATTACGAGAGCTTCTCACAATCCAACGAAGCTTGAGGTGGCATTACCGGTGACACAATCAATCATGACTGCGGGCGTTCACAAGCAAACCGCCCATGAGCGGCGAAAGGGGGAGTCGGTACGCAAGGCACCATGTGTTGGAATCTTCTCTGACAAAGTCCCAACTCCTAGGCTTTGAGTGAATTTGCAGAATACGTCGAGAAGCAACAAGCGAAAGGAAAAGGACGGGAGAGTTCAGTCACCCCAAGCGACAGTGGCTACTCCACAGAGCATGCCGAACTTGACATTCTCGATACTCTCGACCTTGCCGAAACATCCAATCAGGTCAAATTGAAAGAACTACTGTTAGACACGGGAGACGATACAGAGGTCACCCTTCGGCAATTGAGCGATCTGTTACAGAAGCGCATGCTTGAAGGCAATGGCGAGACGTTATTTGACCTCGGGCAAGAAGACAATGGAGAGTCGATGGCATTTTCGAAAGAGCAATGGGACGTGGCGATCGACAGGATACGGCGTGCTGCGGCTACACTACAAGCGGACTGCCGAATCCTCATGACACGCAATGTTGGTGGCGCCGAAGAGGTGGAGACGGCAAATGAGAAACATAGAAGTTGCACCGGAAAGATCATGATACGGCAAACCCCCGAGACTTCAGAAGATGTCATAGAGACACGTATTGCGGTGGTTGGCAATGGTAAGGGATTTCGTTCGTGCGGGAAAAGCGATTCTGATGGATTTTGACAGTCGATGCCGGAAAGAGTACAATGCTTGGTGTGCTTGTAAAAGGAGGCCTTGACGACGGGCGTGGTAAAGCGCGTGTGAATCTGTTCCGGCACAAGCACGAAGTTGAAAGCGGACGGACTAGCTCCGTAGGCATGGAAATCATGGGCTTCGATACTCATGGAGATATCGTTGCCTCCAACGTCCCAGGTAGGAAGCTGTCATGGGAAGAGATCGGCAAACGTTCGGTATGACCAAGGGGCTGGGTAAAGGTTATCCAGAGCTAATTCACATAGGCTAAGGTTATCAGCTTCACAGATCTGGCTGGTCATGAGCGCTACTTGAGGACCACGGTCTTTGGCCTACTGAGTAGTAGTCCCAACTACTGTCTACTTATGGTAGCGGCCAACAATGGTTTGATTGGAATGAGCAAGTGTGTACTTCGACTCAAATCTCCTATGGCCTGAGGACTGATGTAGATTGAAGAGAGCATCTGGGTATCGCCCTCGCACTTAATGTGCCAGTCATGGTCGTAATAACCAAGATCGATATCTGCCCGCCCCAGATTTTACAGCAAACAATCACTCAGCTTACCCGAATACTGAAATCTCCTGGCGCTCGCAAAATCCCAGTCTTCATCAAGAACCGCGAAGAAACGATCGAGACTGCTACTCAGTTCGTCAGCCAGCGAATATGCCCAGTTTTCCAGGTCTCTAACGTCACTGGCGAAAATCTCGACCTCGTGCGAACATTCCTCAATATCCTTCCTCATCACGGTAACTACGATGCTGAAGCACCTTTCGAGTTCCACGTCAACGACACCTTCTCTGTGCCCTTCGTCGGTACCGTGGTATCTGGCGTGGTCAAGAGCGGTACGTCCTACCCATCCAACGTAACCTTTTCAAGACCATACTAATCATGCACAGGGGTCATCCACACCGGCGACGCCGTCCTCATCGGCCCAGACTCTCTCGGCCAATTCACAACAACCAACATCCGCTCCATCGAGCGTAAGCGGATCCCTGTCCCCGTCTGCTCCGCAGGCCAATCAGCCTCTTTTGCACTGAAAAGAGTCCGTCGCAAAGAGGTTCGCAAGGGCATGGTCGTTCTTCCCAAGCTCGACCATCCTCCGAAAGTCTACTATGAGTTCGTTGCCGAGGTGCTCATCCTCTCGCACGCGACCACGATCAGGACCAAGTATCAAGCCATGCTTCATGTAGGACCGATAAGCCAGACGTGCGCGATCATCGACATTGATCGCGCGTTCATCCGGACTGGGGATAGAGCGACGGTGGCGTTTCGGTTCGTACAGAGGCCTGAGTATTTGGCTGTAGGTGAGAGGATACTGTTCCGTGAAGGTCGGACGAAGGGTTTGGGCATTGTCAAAGCGGTGGGTTATGATGCGAGTAAGCCTCTGAACCCTGACGCTGGTAAAGATGGCAATGGCGCAGATGTATGAGATTATGTCGCCTGACGGTAGGTAGCCAATGGTCTCAGGATATACGGGATCATTGCATTGGCGTCCGCGAAGCAGATATGGTCCTTTCCTGAGGTACTAATTTATGAAATCATGATTCTGAGCATGGAATATGTAATGGTGAGGGTGAATCAGCCCAGGCGTGAAAGCTTCTGCAAATTCAGAAGCAGAGCACGCTGCATCGATAGCAGTGCCACTTGAAACCGAATGCATGTATGTTTACGTTTACGATACGACATAGCCTGATCAAAGCTTTCGACGGACTGTGTATAGATACCTCTATCACGGATTTCGTATGCATGAGCTAACGTACCTTACTGTCTAGGTAGGATGCGCGAAATCACTCCTGAAGTAGCTAGCGTTGCGAACGCTTTTTGGTGCTCTTTCGACAACCGACTTGTCTGTCGATGGAGGGGAGGTTCTAGACCTCTTTCTGCCTTGTGGATACGTGGCTAGGTATGCATATGGGCGTTTTGGAGGGAGGAGGAGAGACGGGAGGGGGGAAGACTGTGATCGGTTTGGTGATGTGCGGGATAGGCCGGAAGTTCGATGTGGATTCTTTTTAGGGGGAGAGTTGTGTGTGAATGTTTTTGTATGCTAGAAGTGGAGGGTTTTGGGATTTGTTTACTTTGTGTGTGATTTATCTGCAGGACTCTCGGATATGGACTTTGGTCGTTTTGAAATAGTTTTTGATACGTCTCAGGTACTATATTAGCAATGGTTAGCTACTCAGGCGGTCAGTAGTCATGCGAGCCTCTGTGGTGGTAATGTTGTGCGATTGAGGAGGCTTGGTGATGACTCGTATCATTGTTGTCGCGTATAAGGTACATACAATAGTTTTTCGCTAGGTCTTGCCGACAGTACCTACTGCTGGCCAGTATCTCTAGCGCTCGCGTCTTCAAGCAAGCCTACCCTCTTCTGGCTCAAGTCTTCGCCAGGGCCGAGATGGTCAGCCAGGAAGTCCCCAACCGATTTGTAAGTCAATTTCTGCTGCCCAAAATTATACAGCACATTCAGCAGAGGCCCTATGACCGGGATCCTGCCGGCTATCCAAGGTTCCTGCCAAAGAGGGACTGAGTCGACGCTCGTAATTAGGGGACCCGCGGGCTGATCACGATTGCAGATTAGTCCTTGTACTGACTTGATGTTATTCATCGAATGATGTACAAAAGAACCCTCACCTCCCCTGCATCAATCTTTCCCGGACATAAGAGACTCCAATCAACATCCTTCGCATCTTTCTGCAAAAATTCGTAGTTTTTGTAGTGCTCTGGATGAATTGGGATTACATCTCCCTCGATCTTGCCTCTGTACCCCGGAATATCCATCAGCACCTGCCCACTCATGACCCACAGCCTGATCCCTCGTAGACCTTTCTGTGGGCGACTCGCTTGGACCTCTTTTACAGCATTAATGATGCAGCGGACCACCTCATCCGAATCGGATGTTCCAAAGGGCGAATTGGAGCCGTAGACTGCGGCTTGAATGACGGCGTCTTGATCGCGAAGAGCTTCTACAAGACTGGATTGGGAGGTGGCATCGCCCTGGATCATACGGAGGCTGGGGTGGGATTGCAGCTCTATGGGGAGCTTGGAGGGTGTCCGGAGAAAGGCGGTTACTGTGTGCTTTTTGCTGAGGCACGCGGCCAGAGCTGCAGAGCCGACACGGCCTGGAGGTTGCTATCAACATATGGCTGCCCTTGAATAGAGGCTGTCAGCGTCATGACTCACCCGCTGCCCCTATGATCAAGACCTTCATCTTGTATATCGTATCTCAGGAGGGATATGATCTAGCCTGAGCGACAGCAGCGATTTCTTCCCTAGGTCTGCCAATGGTCTTTCCAAAAGTGCGATGTAGCTTGACGGGGCGATGGGTGCTTGGCCACTTCGAGACAGGACGGTAAGTAGTAATAGGGTCTTGTCTGCCTGCGTGCAGCACACCCTTAACATTCGCTCATGGTAGTGTTCCGTTCGAGGCTGGGATGGTGGATAATCGAAACCCGAGACATGTGAATTTATACCCAGGCCATCGGTGGGCCCGCGCACTAACCGTCATTCCAATTGCATCACTGCTACCTCTGTGAAGCCAGAAGAGGAAGTGGCTGCGATGACCGCTGGGCACTTGGTGTTGGCGATACCTTACGTCGCGAGCTAGAAGAATTCACCTACTTCTGGTCCAGCCTAAGGGGCTAGCGTCCCGGAGCTGCTCATTTCCGTACCCGACCCTCGTCCGGGCACCCGGGGTTTCGTTCCGGGGTCTCTTAGGCCAGAATACTGTCGCCTTCATAGATCAATGACCACGCCAGTTTTAAGAAATATTTCGCGTTAGGAACTATTTAGATTCAGATACTCTATAATTCTTATAATAAAAATCAGTTATTAAAATGGCTTGTTATGGAAGTGGAGGGCGTGAACCAGAAGTAAGTGTGGACCAGAAGTAGGTGAATTCTTCTAGAGGCTATTCTAGAAGGGTCTCGCAAACAAGACCCAGACTGGCATCGCAGGTACGACTAACGTCCATGGTTGCAAGCCACAAGAACGCCACAATTCTCACGACCACATGGCGAGCATGCGAAAGGATCGATCCCTGCAGGATTTGCTCGGCCACGAACATTCACTTCGGCTCGCAAGGAAGACCGTATTGGGACGTGCCACGTCCTTACCCTGTAAATATGAATCCTCTGACACCGTGGCGCTGCGATTGAGTGTACTGCCAAATCGTCTATCGTATCTGCCAAATTGAAAATGGTATACTTATGTAATGAATTCCATGTTGAAGAAGGGCTTACCGCCGTAACAGCCGCCTAAACGTCGTGCCCCCGCCTCAGCCCCACCCCCTAAAGAGAAAGCTCCCCGCCAATCCGCCCTCGCCAAAGAAAACAACATCTCCGCAGCCACAGAATCCGAAATAAAGGAAGCCTTTAATCTCTTCGCCAACTCAACGAAGGAACTTCCCTCTCCCTCCCTCCGCCGCGCCCTCACCGCTCTCGGCGTTCCTCCCTCCTCAGCCAGCGAGCTCCAGGACTTGCTCGATGCCGCCGACCCTGATGAATCGGGCTCGATAACCTACACGCATTTCGTTGCGGTTGCGGCGTTGAAATTGAGCAACAGGAGTGAAGAGAGTCAGCAGAGGGAGGTGGATGATGCATTTCGATTGTTTCTGAACATGGGAGGGGAGGATGGGAAAATCACGATGACTTGCTTGAAGAGTGTGGCGGAAACGCTGAAGGAGGAGGTGCCGGAGAGTGTGTTGAGGGATATGTTGTTGGAAGCGAATGGTGGGAGTGGGGTTGGGAGGGGGGTAGGGTTGAAGGATTTTGAGGGGGTGATGAAGAGGGCCGGGGTATTTAGGTGATGAGAAGAGTCGGGAGAAATGGTATCGTAACATTCCAGGGATGGGGTTGTGATGACTGCAGCTGGAAGACCGAAGCGCTCCGCAGACGAGGTTTGTCGATTTAGAGTGTTTTCCTAGCGAGGGAGCTCGGGAAGAGGTTCGCCTTACTCAGATACCAGGGCAGACGAAGTATGTTGAGTGGCAGTCCAGTGGCAAGCGATATGTATTCTGCTCGAGCATTATACCAAGCAGATACGTTGGTAAGCCAATGACCCGAGGGGCTCATACGTGGGCTAGGCCGATTTGAACACTCAATCAGGTCAGACAGACCCTTTCATGACTTTACTGCAGCATGCAGATCCCTAGAGCTTTGGAATGGCCATGATGCGTTCATATCAAGTATCTTTGACAGGGCGGATTAGGCTAGCGTCAGCGCTTGGCTGCTGATTGGCTGATTGCAAAACGAAATCAACAAACCAAAATCGCACTTCTAATATAAATTATGATACATATCCTGACGACTCGCACTTCGCCTTCAATTCCTGGACAGTTTTGTGACTAAATGCAGCGTCATTGCTTACGCAATGGGTGTCAAGTCTTTCACAGTCAGGATGTCGGCTATCTCACCTGACAAATTGACCTTCCTTTTCGATGTGACTTTGTTCATAATTTCTTCGTCTGCTTTCCCACTCCCCTCGTGTAGAGACGGCGTCTACGATATCGACCCGAAAGACGCTCGTTCGCAATCGCAAGGCCTAAGCCAGATATAGTCCACATCGCCAAGATGAAAGTGAGCCCAGAAGACCCCGCCAGATTGAGTGACTTTAAGCTTCTGTCATTCGATTGCTTTGGCACGCTGATCGATTGGGAATGTATAATGCTTCCATTCTCCTGCCAGAGACCCTGCTGAACAACGAGCAGCCGGTATCTACGAAGAGTTGAAACCCCTCATTAGCCGCCTTCCCTCGTCCCATCCCCTCAAGGACGACCGAGCTCTAGCCATCAAAAAATTTAACGACTTCGAGATCTCCCTGTGCACATCCGAGCCTGGTCTGAAATATAACCTCCTTGTCGAAAAGTCGTATGAGAGACTCGCGGAGTCCCTTTCGCTCCCACCTCCCACCAAATCTGAAGTTGAAGCAGTGGGTGCTTCTATAAGCAAATGGCCCGCATTCCCAGATACCGTGCCAGCATTACACAGGCTACACAAGCACTACAAACTAGTCATCCTATCAAACGTGGATAGGAAGAGCTTCGATCAAGTCTTAGCCGGCCCATTTAGGGATGTGAAGTTCGATGCTGTTTATGTGGCTGAGGAGATTGGATCCTACAAACCAGATCTGAAGAATTTTCGCTATTTGCTTGGACATGTGAAGGAAGAACTAGGGGTGGAGAAGAATGAAGTACTACACACTGCACATAGTTTACGAGCAGATCATGTTCCGTCGAAAGAGATGGGATTGACCAGTGCTTGGATTCGAAGGGATGAGAGCACAGGACCAGGATCGAAAATGGGAGAAGTGAAAGATAAAGTCGCGTTCACTTGGCAATTTAATACCATGGGGGAGATGGCGGATGCTGTGGAGCAGGAGTCTACTAAGCCTAGTGAGTAGGTTAGGTGGGTGGAGAAACTTTTTCATAACTCCAAATCTGCGTGATTGTGTCGATAGAGCATCGTCTATTGCAATAAAGACGTCAAAACGCTGATAATTCGGTGGCCTCATCTCTAAGTACGCAAATTTACGCTATACAGCAACGAGTAATCGCAATCTCGTATTTGTTTTAGTAGATCTTGGTGGTGCACCGCTCTCTGTTCCCAACTCACAGAAAATATTTAAAATCCTCCCGTCATATGGTTGTAACTTACCTACACCGATCTCAACCGCTGTTATCTTCCTGGCACAGTATGACCAATCGAGCACTTCATTGAAACTACTACCAATGCCAACCCGGAGCGACAGATATGATCACAGATTTGGCCGGAATATAGCAGTAAGTTTCGTTGAAGATGGAGAGCTCTTCGGCTTTTGCCTACGACAGGGATGATAGGCATGTGTTGGGCTGGTCATCACCATTGGCTTCCTTGTCATTCGGGCTAAAGTACGGTCAACCAAGTCAGAGGTTTTGTACTGCCTGAAACTGATAATATCCTCACGCTGTACCCGGATTACCATGGCCTGATCTACGCGGCATCTTTGTTATGCGCTGGATTTCAATAGTGGCATTTTCGCTGGATCTATCAAGAGCTCATCCCATGATGCGATCCCTAATACGCTCCAACCACCATACGGCCTTATCACTTTGACGAACTGCTTAAATATATCTTAAGCGCCGAGGCTTAAATCATGACGGCCTCTTATATCGTATGATGGCGATGCTATTAAGAGTGAAATCACTCGCCTAGACTCAAACCGACCAACTTTCGAGATTGTTGTGTGACTGGTGCTCAGTATCACGAAATATATTCGAAGGGAAAAGGTCCATGCATGACGCGACCGATCTTTGGAATTACTTGATTGGAGAGGTACTCTGGTGCGATCGCATAGAGTAGACTGGGTTCGCCTAGACGTGGGTTACCACATAGCACAGTATTGATGAACTGTACTGCTGATTAGCTTTTTGGTGAAGTGGTGTCTTCTCGTTCCCAGCCATTTCTCAGGAGGGTAGTCTGGGCCAGCTCCGTTTGGTTATATCGTGGACTTTGGTTGAGCTTATCGCGGTCGACACTTTGCTGCGAGAATATACATTATCTTCCATTTGTAGCAGTTCGGGCCGTATTCTTCCTAGTCGCGCTAATATTACATCTACCTTGGTAACAACCTATTTGAGAGTCTCATTGACTGCGATTGACAGCGAGACCCACGCTTCTGAAGAACTGTCTGATTGTTCACGAAAAGAGAGGATGGAGAAAGATGATTGGCCTGGGGGCAGTCGCAGCGAACGAGAGTATCATCCAGCCGGGCTCAGACGTCAACGCTGCACAGCTTAATGATCCTTCTTCAGCCTCGACCTCGTCAACAGTCAGGGATAAGTACAGACAATCCACTAATGGGGAGAATCCGCTCTGCTTCTCGACTACTGAGCGGATATATTTGCGGTTTCCTACAATGTCAATCTTCTCACACCGGGAGGTCGTCAGTCCAAGAACAAACTCTTCACTTTAGCCCAGGCTTGACGCAGCGAAGCAGGGCGGAGGGTTTATGTCCGTTCCTACGCTTGATCTTTGCATGTTGATAGGACAGTCTAACGTCAGTTGCCATGATGTTTGCCAAGGTCGATATGGCTTGGAGCCTCTGTTCGATCCCACGAAAGTAACTAACCTCATCAACTGTGGCCTTTGGCGGACGGCTGCTCAGTCTGTAGCGCTTGGCGGGAGCTCTCAAACAACATGGATGCAGAATAAAATTGCTAAAATGTTTCAATCTGTTGGGTTTGACTTTCCAATGCAAAATAATAAGTCAGGCGTGAGTGTGTCGGTCCTCCGCAGAGGCAGGCAGGGCAGAGATTCGACTCAATATTTTGGGTCCTCATGGACTCTGCTGCATCCCAACCAGCCTACCGTGTACAACGGTGTCTACTTCCATCAGACAACTAAAATCGTCCCTACTCCGTGTGACGCTGGTCTTATTATTGACCGGGATGCCTGGCAATACTATTTTCCCGTCTGCATCGCACAGCTCTGCGAATCGAATGGATGGCTTAACTCTGACATTGGTGGCATCGGGGTACGTGTGCCTGGATAGAGGATCAGGGAATATATGATAATTGACACTTTGGAATAGGTGTACCCCCCTTTTGTAGTACAGACCTGCTTCGCGATTATCATATTTGTGCTTCTCCTGGCTGCTGATCGCTGGCCCCAAGTCTGTAATACCAAACGTGCAACCGACGCCACACAGGAAAATCTCAAAGATAGATTGGTTGCTGCAAATGCCGAATTCTTCAAGGCGCAATAATGCTATCTCGCCGGCGCCTATCAAATAGCATGCATGCCAAACGCTTGGACTCAAATGGCGTAGTTGAATTTGGACTGCTATTTACCGTCGCTACCAGTGGATATGTGCCAGTTATCTGCAACCTTGTGTGCATCACTCGATTTGGGCGATCATCGTGGAACTTTTTTCCCCTGGCCCTATGCTGCTTTACGCTATCGACTGCAACGCTATGCTTCTCGCAGTGGTTTTGGCAGCAATGGGTCCCTGAGATCACCAAGAACGATGTACTCAGAGGCCTCGATTTAGCATTTAGTGTTGACGATCTATCTGAACTCGGTTATGCCGGAGCATTTACAACGTACGCGTGCGGAATAACTCCTCCAGCCGCAATACTGGAGTCGTGGTGCGGGTCTTCGCCACCGATCCTCAGCGGACTTTCGCTTTCTATCATTACGAGTGGCTGGAATTGGGTCCTTTGGGCCATTTGCCTGATGCGTTGTTACGAAATGGCTAGAGCCTCCTATTGACGAGCCTTCGGGCCCAGCCACTCAATACCGCCGGTACAAAATTGCTATACGGCTCTGGGAAGGGGCAATCTACCTCATTCGACTGCAGTGAGGTTTGTCTGGTGGCTTTTCAGGATCACTTCATGGCCCTTAGTCTTCGGATATCGTTTCTACCTTTACAGTCTGTTTCCTAATACCTCCCAGATCAATTCGGAATGGGGCTTTGGCCAAATTGTCGCCATGACAGTCTGGGTGCCTTGCCTTGCAGAGTTCATCTTAGTCTTCAAAGGTACCGAAAACTCATCATCTTCCCCTCATTTCATCATCAGCAAGCGCTAACGTCTTGATGCAGAGGGAATATCTCAAGCGTACCGCTACAGACTCCCCAAAGGCTTCTATATCGTGAAAGGGAATGAAGAGCTACCCCTCCCGAACCCACAACAGGGCGCCCCAAATTCCGAGATGGAGACGGTAACTACTTTGTGGCACAAAACCGCGCTGGAACTGCCCGGCCAACTGGAACTGGTACCGGCAGGCTAGCAGAGACACATAACATCGTTAGGTCGGAGGCGGATAGTACTTATGTCCGGGCAGATCGCAGCCACATGATTAGTCTAGCTAGGAGACGCCTGCAAACCCCCATCTCTCCGAAAAACGAAATTATAACAAAACAATTCCGTCAGCAGTTTCCCATTCTGTCACTCGCGACATTGCCGGCTTTTCCCATCTTCATCACATATGATCGCTTTACCTACCTTATCCACCTCTGATTCCATCCTCTATAACGTCGGGAGTTATCAAGTGTTCGAAGATATCTAGAAGCTGGTATGCTCAGGAGGAGTGGGTTTTCTAGTCAACGGACAGTGTCGTATTAGAGGTTAGGGTCGTTAGGCTCCCTAGTACGCCTCTGTGCTTAGAGTATTCTATAATCCGGGGGGTTTTGGACTATTTTGCCTCTTAGAGGAGGGGTTTTAGGGTTCCCTTCCGGTAGCTCTATACCAGGGTCAACGTTTTTCAGTGGCTGGGACGTATGATACGGGCTGAACGAATGTTGTTATAGGGGGTTTTTACTCAAGGACAGCACATCCGAGGAATAGGATCGCTTAGGTGGAGGTGGAAAAGGACACCTATCCTAGACTAGTCTCTTCGTATATTGCACACGACTAGTATAAAATAAAAGACTTGACAGCAACACCTCTGATACATTTAGCTTTGCCAATGGCTACATCACAGACGTCACCTGAACGCTGGGTCCTTCATTTTATACTATCATTACTACTATGCACCATCGGTGAGAACGTCAATGAGTATGCATTCGCAATTCATGGGATTAACATGCGACTAGGAGTTACCGTTCTTAATCCCGGGATCTGTTTGAATCAGCCTTTCAGCCTTGCCACGACAGCGATTGGTCCGTCCATGCCACAGAAATACTCCTCGGCGTGTCCGCGCGCACAGCGTTCTGGAATAACATTAAGTTGGCGATCATGTTTCACTAAGCTGGCGTGGCTGGGACGGGAGAGACCGCTAAGCCGATAGAATATTCTAGGGCTGAATTCCTTTGTCTCTCGCCGCTCCTCAGCCCTTCGCAGCTCTTGCACGACAATCATCATAGTCCAAAATACGTTAATGATGTCTATCTTTTCCCTTGGGCTTGAGCATCTTCTATTGGGCTCTACACCTTCCGTGGACGGCGTCGCTTCCTTGAATCGCTTCTGCAGCCCTCGCAAAGGCCGACTCAAGATGCACAATGCAAACGCCAGATCTGCAGTCGAATCCTTCGGGCGGCGATCATTACTATTCACAGCAGCTCTGCGCCTAGGATGCAATAGGGCTGCAGTTGGGCTGAAGCAGGGCTGAAGATTGCAAGATTACCTTCTGTCATAAGGACTTAAAGATTCGATGTCCTGAAATCTTCGCCGATCTGTGGTTTGTGCATTGTCGACCATGTCTTTTCCTCTGCGGTCTCTCTCGTCTCGGCTGTCTTCCGGTAATCAAAAGCCCAGGGAGTCCGAGGCTGAGAACCACCGTGCCCAGGATACTGCTGGTTTGACAGGAGAAGGCCCAGAAACTGCCAGATTGTCAAAAAAGCAGCCGCTTTTTACCAGAATCTTCTCAAATACCTGGACACTAGAGATCCTCTGCTGGCTTCTTGCACTCATTTCCCTCGTCATCATCCTTATTGTCCTTGGAATCTTCAATGGCCAACCCCTACAAAACTGGAATTCTGGGCTCACTCTCAACACACTTATCAATGTCGTCTCGCAGATTGCCCAGACGGCCGTGTTTGTACCTGTGGCAGCGTCAATTTCGCAGATGAAATGGATCTGGCACAGCAGAACCAGGCCTGTCGGAGAGATGGAGGACTTCGATAAAGCGAGTCGTGGGCCTCTGGATAGTTTGTGGTTGGTTGCAAAGCATCCGCGGTGGTAAGGTTAGGCGTTACGCCCTGGCACGCACAATGCTAATCACGATTGCAGGATGCTGGTATACCTCGGTGCGCTCAATACCAGTTTGATTCTTCTATTAGGACCTTTTGCGCAGCAGTCTCTCTCGTTGCCACTTTTGGAAGTAAATTCGACCGTCGACTCCGCATCAGTCCCTTTCGCCGCGCACTACCAGACTTATCTTAGCACACAAACACTGCGTACGTCTCTTCAAAAGCCTGCCTCTTTCCTGTGATAAGCCGCTAGGCGGACCAAGCACTCACTTTGCTTGAATTTCTAGCACTCTCAATCGGTGGAAGCGATGGCCTCAAACCTATAACGTTCCGAACCATCCCGCCTTTGATGAAAGTAGCCATCACCAACGGCTTGCTGACCCAAACCACCATCGACCCGTCAGCGGTAGCAGCCGATTGTGGTACTGGCAACTGCACATTCCCTGAGTACACTTCTCTCGCCGTGTGCTCGTCAGTCGTGGACGTCACCCCAACGATCCAGGTATCCTGCCCCCGAGGCCAGCGCAAAACCGACCCCGGGTGTGTCTACACTGTGCCCTCTCTAGAGGCGGTCAGTAGTGACAGCTTTACCCCCAACGATCTAGGCGGACCGACCGTCCGTGGTGACAACTTTACCACCATAAGCAACAGCGGACCCAGCAACCATCCCGGCGGACCCACCCTCTGGATCGGCGCCAGCCAAAATGCAAACTACCTTTTAGCCCCTCGAACCCTGACCGACTTCTACATGCTTTTCTTTCCCGACCCGAACGTCCTCTCCAAAGACTCTAAAGCCAACGTCACCGCCTCCCTCGTCGCGCTCAAAGTCTCCGTCTTCCTCTGCCTGAAAACCTACAACACCACCGTCACCAACGGCCGCACTTTGACGAAAATCACAAACGTCCAAACACCCATCTTCTCTCAAGATTCACTTCCAGTGGCGGGCGCCAACCCCACGTCGAAGATAACGACGAAGGACAGGAGGGGCACCGAGTTCTACATGGAAGGTGCCACCCGCAGCGCTTTCAAGTCCTTCCTCGCCATCGCCACCTTCTACGGCACATACAGCCCGTCAACGCCGGAGACTGCCAATGTAGATCGCAACACAGACAGCGACGCCGGCTTTGCGTTCGGCAATATCTTCTACAGCAACCCTCCTCCTGGAGACCACATTGCCGCCATCCGCCCCCTCCTCACAAACCTCGAGACGGCAATGTCCAACAGTCTGCGCGAAACCGCCATCGCGCCCTCCAATATTACCGGCACCGCCACCTCCAACCAAATCTACATCAGCGTCGATTTCCGCTGGCTGGTCTTGCCCATCTTGTGTCTCGTGCTGAGCTTGCTATTCTTGATCGCGGTGGCGGTGGAGACGAGGAGGAAGGACGTGCCGCTGTGGAAGGATGGGTTCGGGAAGGTGTTGTGTGCCGTGGAGCCGGAGACGAGGGCGAGGATGGAGGCGTTGGAGGATACCAAAGAGGGGCGGGGGAGTGTGCCGATGGTGGTGGAGCGGGAGGGAGGACAAGGGTGGTGGTTGAGGGGGCCGAGGGAGGAGTGGTGGTTGAGGAAGAGGGGGGCGGGAGGTACGTGATGCAGGAAGAGCAGAATCGTTCGGAGTCCCGTGGATGGAAAAGGGGAAGCGGGCACCAGCGGATTATTATTTCGAACATCGTGATCTTAATTACTCACCGGCCCCCTTGTTCTCACACTCCGCCCACCTCCTCGACCCTTCTATTCGCGAAGACTTCCTTCCCCTGAAACAAATTGGACAGCCCCATCCCGATCCCCAACGACGTCTCCGCAAGCCACTGATCTGTACTCAAAGCCATCAACATCTGATTCGTTCTAAGCGTAAAGAATTCAATAGGTAGGCAGGCACGCAGCATGGCGTCCAACGGACAATCCAGGAGTCATCACTCGAACGATACGATCATTATCGTAATGCTTCTCCAACACCGCACCGCAAGATCCATACAAGAGGGTCATGCGTGATCGTGAGATCGAACGACTAATCACGTGTCATCCATCCCCCAAAGCTGGCTACAACGCGTGGCGGAATTTCCATTCATAGACTTCCTCACGATGATGATGATATACCAGCTGCTCTGGCATCGAGCGAGCGAGCGAGCTTACTCGCAGCTAATGAGAGAATATTCCTCGACTTTTCTGGATGGGGATTAGAGGTTGTACAAGATGTGTGTGTGTGGTAGACACGATACGTCTTTGGGTATGGAATAAGGTAAGTGAGTGAGTTGAGTTGGGGCTTAATTGGAGATATTATGATTGACGAGGGCGAGAAACGTACTCTGTTTTGAGGGGGGATGAAGGGGGAAAGGATTGTAGGTTTTCTTTCTCAGGTGTGAAGAGAAGCGGGAATTGGCTTCTTGTTATTGTAGAACGGGCTATGAAGTGCATCGCTGCTGTGCTGTTCCCACAATTCCTTTTCGAGGACGGTGTCGTTAGGTTTTCCTTCGATGTAATGTGGGGAGAGGCGACTATGATCGGAGACGGCGCTTTGTTGGACTTGACGCCAGGTATCGCCGTTCCATTCTCTCTGCGGAGGGTCGGATGATTTGTTGCTTGGCGGACAAGGCTGTGGAACGAGAATAGGCACTATGCAGATGTGCAGAGCCACGCAGGACGCCGCTCTCAGAGTAATCTGAACATTTGGCGGTCTTCTCAATGGAGCCTATGTTCGGATTATGTCGAAATCTGCATGCTAGCGTCCGTGGCTAGCGTGAAGACCCGAGTATTGAAACACGTTGGCCTTGGTGCTTCAATCACCAGTCAAATGGGACTTTGGACCCCGCTGACGGTATAAGCTGTAGCACTTCGTTCCCAGGGAATTGGTATGGTCCTTGGGCGCCGTGCGATAAGCACTGGCCTCAAGTGATCCGAGTAATTGCCAAACTCAGCATCACCACCTTTAACGAGTAACGGCTCTATCCCCAAGCAATCCCACATTGCAGCTCACTTTGGAGACTTGCGCCAGGACCACTGCGATGCAGGGCAGCATACTCCGCTAGTTGGAGTCCACTTTGATCTCGCGTTTCCTCCTTGTCATTTCACAGTTGTCCTCCTCGCCCCTTCTCTGCTTTTGCTCCTTCTACTGCCATTACACATCATGTCAAGTGGTGATGCATTTGAAAGTGAGCGTACTGTTGAGCTCGGCAAAGAGAAAGCGTACCGTCCAATCGTTGACGAGATCGGCGACCACGGTGCCCATGTCATCGATGTACAGCAACTAGGAGCTGAAGCCGGAAGTTTCAAGACCGCGTCTGACAAACGAACCCTCTTGATCCCTCAGCCTTCGGACAATCCCCACGACCCTCTCAACTGGAGACCCCTTAAGAAATACATTACCCTAGGGGTTGTTGCTGTCGTTGCATTCATGCCTGATTTTGGATCAAGCATGGGTATTGTCACGTTGCTCCCGCAGGCCACGTAGGTGACCTTAATGGCCCTTTGCCGGAATATGCGGCAGTTGACTATCTGCTACCACCTAGGCAATGGTCGAAATCGCTGAATACCATTCAGCACAACCTGGTCGGTAATCTTTTCTGCTTAGGTGCAGGAGGTTTGTTTACCGTATGGCTTTCTGCCTACTTTGGTCGACTGCCGATCTTGGTGCTCTTCACATCGATGGCTTTGGGTACGTCAGCTTGGTGTGCGGCGGCGACGAGCTTCAACTCCTATCTGGTGGCGCGCATCTTGAACGGATTCTTCTCCATCGTCGCACAAGCGGTAAGAAGTACTCGAGGTTGCAATGCATGACTTCCATTGATCTCCGTAATAGGGTGGATTGATGTTCGTTCAAGATGTCTTCTTTTTTCATGAGCATCCGTTAGTTGATATCTATATCCCCCGTAAAGCTCTGTGAGACATACCAGCTGATGTATGACTAGACGGAAGATCAACATCTGGTCCGGTGCCGTAATCGTTTCTCCTTACCTAGGCCCCCTGATCACAGCCTTCATTGTTGACAAAGAGGTGTGGAACAACGCATTCTGGGTGAACACGGGTCTGACAGCTCTGTGCTGGCTTCTGGTGGTCGGACTGATGGACGAAACAATCTATAACCGCAATATCCCTACAAGCCAACAGCCTGTGCCCAAATCCCGCATGCTCAGACTCGTCGGTATCGAGCAATGGCGTACACGCCATCTCCGGCAAACCTTCGTCCAGGCCTTCATGCGCCCTTTCATAGCCGTCTCGAAGATTCCCGTCCTCTTGATAACCATCTTTTACTTCCTCAACTTCTCCTGGGTCATCGGTGTCAACGCAACCATATCAATATGGCTAACCGAATTTTACAAATTCACCCCCTACAATCTCGGTAAACCTGCCAACCCTAATCCCCTCCCATGTATTTCCGAACTCATTAGGACCCAACTAACCCACATTCTCTTCCCCAGGCTTCTTCTACTTTGCGCCCATCATTGGATCCCTCCTCGGCGCCATCCTTGGTCATTGGCTCCATGACTTATTTGGCAGCTATTACGCACGCAGACATGCCGGGACCATCGAGCCGGAAGCACGCCTGACAATTATCTGGCTAGCCACGACAATAATGGCCATCTCCATCCTTGTAATAGGCTTCACCCTGCAGAACACCTGGCACTGGAGTGTGCTAGCAGTATTCTTCGCCGGCCAGGTTATGGGCATCATGATCGCCACTGTCGCCGTGAACGCGTACCTGCTCGACAGCTACCCCGAAGGGAGTGGGGAGGTTGGCGCGTGGATCCTCGTCGGCCGTACCATGGGCGGTTTTATGGCGACATACATTGAAATCGACTGGGTCACGAAATCAGGGCCGAAGGCTGCGTTGGGCGCTCAAGCTGGCATTACAGCCGCCGCCGGGCTTATCGTCTTATTCCTAGGCTTCTATGGCAAGCGCTTGCGGAAGGCCCAGGGTCAGATGAAGTTTGCCATGGAGACTGGCTACTAGCGTAATTCTCGCCAAAAAGTGGAACTTGCTCTTTCTCGCTCCTGACAATCGGGCATATACGCACTTGGCGTTGAGACATGAGCGGCCTTCGGAGTATGTATTTTGTTGTAGCAGTGCGTTCCCGTGCAGACGGGGATCTCAAAGTTGGTTGATTCGCGACCAGTCGGTGAGATAGCCAAGCTGGATAGCACCATTCAAGTGAAATCATAGTCCCAGCATAATGTTATAGAAAGCTAAGCTAGCCATGAAGACCATGGAGCATCCGGCCCTAGCCTTGTCCGTATTTTCTACTAGATTTCACCCGTAACAACATCTCGATCCATGGCATGCTCCGTTGTGAGTGGCAATACCGTGCGGATAGCAAAGGCGGTAATTGAGAGAAGTAACACCGATCATAGGACATGAAGCTATGCTGTGGAAAATTGCGTCGTGATCTTCCGGAGGGTTGGCCACGCTGATTGTCGTTGATGATCCCCCATGCCTTGCCAAGCTTTCTAGCGTGACTCGTGTATGAGGGTTAGGGCTTTGTTTTCTGGTGGCCCCGTCAACATCAGTCGTTGTACAATCTTGGAAGGATTGTAAGGGATCAAGCTGAGCCATGTTAGGTACAATATATGTAAGTATAATAATGGATATGGAAGTCTCTATCTATGACACTCATTCTATATCTTTCTTTCCAAAGTCCACCCTCCCTTTCGTTGACGATATGTCCTAATCGACCAAATCTGTAAGACTTTTCGGCGTACTACTTCACTTCCATCGCCTTATCCACCAATTGAGACTCTGCAGGAATGAGTAACATGGATCATTAATGACAAACCATACGTACTGGATATCATGACGCCTAAGACAATATCCGACGACCGGGCCCTCCGCTTCCTGGCTGAAGAAGGTTACCTACCACTCGTGCTAGCAGACCATCCTGGCATGGTACAAGCTTACACCAATCTATTCGCCCAATCGCACAAATATTTCGACCTCCCAGCAAGTTCGCCCCAGAAAACAACATATCAGGCCGTATCCGGCCCCGCCGCCAGCGAGGAAGGCTACTCGAAGATCCCAGGCGAGAAGAGCATCCTGACAACCAGAACCTCCACTCGATGTCCAGAAATCCTCCACGACCAGCTCAAAACAGCATGGGACCTAACCGGACAATTCATGCAAACCATCACAACAGCAATAGCAAGTACTCTAAACCTCGACCCCAACGTCTTCGCCCCCTTCGTAGAACCCTGCGCAACCCTAACCAACACAAAAACACCCACGCAGCTGCGAATGTTCAGATACGATCGCCCGACAGGTACGGAGCCGACCGTCAACGCCGAAAGGCACAAGGATCTCGGCCTCCTGTCTTTGGTAATCGGTCACTCGCCCGGTCTCCAAGTCCTAGACACTTCCGCCGACCGCTGGATCTCCATCGAAGAAGAACCCGCCATCTCTCCCGCTTTGACCGCTCGCTCAAACGGTCTCACGGCGACACTCCTCGGTGGCGAAACCCTCGCCTTCCTCTCTCGCAACAATTACAAAGCTGGCGTCCACCGCGTCGTCTGCGCTCCCGCTTCTGCAATGAATGATCCGTACCGTTTTAGTATCGTGTTCACGCTCCGTCCCGCCGTGGCCCCGTTGTATACGAAGAACTTCGAGAGCGCCATCACGGGTGCATTTGAAGCGCATGAACGGGCAGAGGGCGAGAGTTCGAGCGTGCTGTTTGAGAAGATTATGAGGAGTCATTGGAATATCAATGCGGCGAGGGATGTGAGGGAGAGGCAGAAGGAGGCGCAGAGATTGAAGCATGAAGCTATGGGGGGTGTGAAGGATGAGGCGGGGGGTGGACAGAGTGCGGTAGAGATGACGAAGCCGTTAAGTGGGTAGTCGACTACTTGCGAAAGCAAAACTGATTTTATGGGTTGTTTTCACCTTGAAGTCATTGACCAAGCCGTAGCATTGCCCCGAGATCACTGTTCCGCGAACAGACAAAAACACATGGATTCTCCTTACCATATCTAGAATTGACTTAGGCATTGATATATACTTCCAGCAAGACACAAATGACAGTTGACACAGCAGCGAGGCAACGCTTCAGAATTCCCTATCCAAGTCCAAGCACCTATCATGTGAGGCGGAATCGGTATATAGCTCTCCCCAGCCGTAGCTATCCCAACGGGTCACTCCAGTCGACGACCAAAGCCAGCTGCAGAGGATCAACGAGCACAGATGCGGATTCGAAGATAGGATTTACAAGGACTATGATATTCATCCAGACCGAACGGCTTTGCATGGGATAGGTGATAGCATTCTTCTCCCCGTTAAGATCCATCGAGACAAGACGTCGCGCAAACAAAGTATGCATTCCAAGTGCGCACCACTATCTCATCTAGGTCGTATGCACTCGAAAGTTCTTCAACAGCTACACGACATGCTTCGAAAAACGCTGATAGATAGAAAAGATTGTAATCCATACATTCTTCGAAATGCCGGAAATACCAAAAATCACACAGAAACCCAGAAAAACCGATCACCAAAACATACCCCATCCCCGATGTCATTCCCAAAAACCCACTTCCCAAACAATCACGCACCCCCCTCCCCCTCCAACCCCTCAACACTCATCCCCTCATCCCTCAACAACGCCCTGACGCCCTCCTCGCCCCCCACCTCCGCCTCCACAATCCTCCCCCCAACAACCGCCTCCTCGTTCCCCCTCGCCACCACCTCCTTAAAGCCCACATGGTCCGCATGCCGCTTATAATAAAAATGCCCCTCCCGCGGCTTGATATCCTCGGACACATGTTCGCGCACGACGGCTAGGATGCCATCGATGGTCTGGGTGCCCGTGCCGTCGCGGTTCCAGATGCTGATCAGATTGTTGTTGAAGCGGACGGACATTGAGAGGCCGCAGAGGTCGTCGCCTGGATCCGGGGGGTTGGGGTTAGGAGGTGCGGGTTTTACTCTGGGGATGGGGGATAGGGATGGGGGAGATACCGGGTTGTATCACGTCTGCGAATTGCTCGCCTACGGCCATCATCAAGACTTCTTTCCAGAACCTTTCGGCTTGCGCTTTGGGGACGCGGAAGGTCCAGGAACCGCCTTTTACGTTTCGAGGATCTTCCCAGACGGGTTTCACGCCTCGTTTGAAGAAGTGGACGGAGTCTTTGAGTTGTAGTCTTTCCAGCGGGAAGGAGTTGAGGACTTCCCAGAAGGGTTTCGCGGTGATGATTTCGTCCTTCATGAGGGTGAGTCGGCCTTCGTAGTTGCCGCTGTTGCTGTGTTTGTCGTGGTAGAAGGCCCAGGCGTATTTGAAAGGGGGTGCGCGGAGTTTGCGCAGGAGCTCGATTTGTCGGGCTACTTTTGGGGAGCCGTCGGGTGATGAGGGGTCGTCGATGGGACTTAGGCCATTGAAATGGAGGTGGGGAGGGGGCCTGGTGGCCATGGCTGATGGATCGTCTTGTAGGATTTCGAGGCGTGCTAAGTCTTCGTTGAGATAGATGCGTTCCTGGTCAAGGCGGATTAGGTCCTGCTCGAGCTCGACTAGTCGCAATTTGATGCGGTATGTCTGTCCGAGGCGGACTATCTGTTCCTGGTAGGGGATGAGCAGGAGTTTGCCAATTGCGTCATAACTAGTGACAGGTTTTGGGCGCTCCATGACCGCTGATCTGATTGAAAGTAGATATGACAAAGATGCAGAGTTTGATACGATGGCACCCAAATACTTCTATGTAAGATGATGGAAGCAATGGTGTATGTAAGGGGCTCAAAGGAGAGAAGGCAAAATTCGGGGAATGACGATGGGGAGTATTCAAAGGTATTTCAAGATAAGTAAATATATCGAGGTGGTACAAAAATACGGAGAAAAGTCAGGGCAGCCAAACCGAAGGCATTCTTAAACGCTCGAAAGAAATTACGGCCGTGGTGGACCTCTTTGTAGTATGATCGGTAGCAACTAGGTTTGAAATGCTCTCAATCGTTGATTATAGGCTTGAGGGGTATAGAAGGCCATAAACCAGATATCCTACGCAAACATAGCTAAAATGCCTAGAAATTCGACTTACGCTTTGAAGATGGTTACCCACAACCCACCTCAGCCGTATTTTGTGGAGGGATTTGGGAGTACAACTCCGACGAGATCTATATTCCTCGCTGGGGCCAATGGTCGAACCTTCAATAGTGGTTTTGATGTGAAATCTAGGATGTAAAAAGCCGCTGCTCACAAGAGATTCAAAGATACTGTGCGATGATTAACGAAAAAGACTGATTGCAAACAGAAAGAAGTGCAGGTTGAATGACGGAAACGATGGAACTATCAAGACGATGACCAGGCGACTAAAGCTGTAACAGTCCCTTTAGCATCTGAAACATGTTTTAGAGCCAGACAGCTGAGACCTGTTCATCGAATAGCCGCCAGAGATACCTGTCGACTTTCTGCCAATACAATTGGCAACCAGTGTCATAAATGTTACAAATGATTGCAACAGCTCCGTCGGAGAAAGCTGCATATATAGGTAAAGCTCTGACTCCATTCCCCTACAAGGGTCATCCACGCTAGTGATGCAAGGGTCGCTGCCGCACGGACGGACCAAACCACTGAAACCAGGGTTGTTGCCAAGGAAGTCCACGCTAAGATCAGATAAGTAACTCTATCTGCTAGGACTCCTATATCGCTGATCTTCGTAGAATAGCTCAGCTCAGCTATGTTCCAAGCATGACATAAAGTATTTCGTAACAACATCGCTCTTTTACTTGACTTATCACATTCTAGTCTTTCCTTACATTGGTTTTTATCTTTCCCTCGGCGTGAGAAGCTCATCTCACCTCATTCTTGTTAACTTTTACTATTCACCACAAATTGAGATCACTTCTCTATACCTTAGCATACAGCACTCAGTTGCGATCGCCAATATGTCGAAAAGTATGAAGCGTACCCTCGAACACATAAAGGCCAACTCCTTACCCTACTCGAAAAGGATCCGGACTCAGCCTCCACCCCCATCTTCAGAAAGCACCGCTGAGACTCCCAGCTCGCCCACCCTCATAGCCTCCACACCAACAACCCCATCCACCACCTCTTCTCAAAACACTACCACCAGCGCGACCACCACGACGACCACCACCACATCCTCCTCCTCCTCAGAGACCTCCTCTTCAGAACAGAGCACCACAGACTCGAATCCCAATAGCGATATCCTCTATCCCTTAGACGAAGTTCCCCCCTCAGACAGCCAGAGCCCTTCAGTATACTTCGGGGAACGATATTCCCCGTCTCCAGCGCCCGATGCGGAAACGTCAGATTGGATGCTCACGGCGGACAATTTGTCAATCTTACAGCAGAGATTGGATTCGCTAGTACCGGAGACACAATCTGCGAAGGAGCTGTTGGAGATTAAGAGGCAGGAGGGGAACGGGTTCGAAAAGGGTCGTATTTGTGGAATGAAAGAGACTATTGGAAGTGCAAATGAGGAGACTACGGAGAGTGAAACTGAAGAGACTAGTGGGACTGAGAATGAGGATACTAGTCCGAGTGAAAATGAAGAGACGAGTGGGACTGGAAACGAAGAGACGAGTGGGACTGAAAACGAAGAGACGAGTGGGACTGAAAACGAAGAGACGAGTGGGACTGAAAACGAAGACACTACTGGGACCGAGAGGGAAAGCGACGAGACCAGCGGAGTATGGGAGACGGTCTTAGACGAGAAAGGGAACGTGGTCGCGAACTTACTACGGGCAAGAGGCAGGCCAGAGATCGAAAATGAAGAGTCCACTACTGGGCCTGAAAATGAAGACTCTACTGGGAGCGAGTCTAGTGGCGAGTGGGAATCGGTCCTTGATGAGAACGGAAACCTGGTCGCGAAAGTAGTGCGGGCGGTTGGATCAAGAGGCAGGCTAGCGAGTGTTACTGGGAGCGAGACCAGCGGAGAATGGGAATCGGTCCTAGATGAGAACGGAAACCTGGTCGCGAAAGTAGTGCGGGCAGTCGGGTCAAGAGGCAGGCCAGAGGTTGAGAACGAAGACTCTACCGGGAGCGAGACCAGCGGAGAATGGGAAACGGTCCTCAATAAGAAAGGAAAGGTGGTCGCGAAATTATTGCGGGCGAGAGGTAAGCCAGCCAGCGAAATTTCGGAGACGAGTGGGAGTGAGAACGAGGACACAACAACTACCGGGACCGAAAACGAAGACTCCACCGGGAGTGAAAGCGATAGTGACGACTGGGAAACGGTATTCGATGAAAAGGGGAATGTGGTTGCGAAGTTGTTACGTGCCGTGCCGGGGCGAGGGGAGGAAAGGGGTGGGGTGGGATGCAGGTTGGGGATCGGAGACGGTGTCTTTTAGGGGGAATATATGCGTTGTTCTCGATGCTGGCACGAGGATTATACACCATGAGGGATAGTTTAGGGAGCGGGTGAACGGCTCCGTGCCTCTTGAGCATGCGCGCAGAGGCGGATAGTCCGCATCGCTTCGTTGGACAATGAAGTTTCCAATATTGCAAGAAGAGTGGATTCAGCGTATATTTTCATATCGATATCTGCGATGTGAAACTTTTGAAGTCGCGTTGACGCTATTGAAAATAGTGGTTTAGAAATCTGTATTCCACCAGCAAAGATAGCCTTTAATAGCATTAGTCTAGATATGATAGATATACGTCCATGTTCCACAAGACAGCCAGCTATAGCTTGGCCAATGCGATACAATACCATGCCTCAGCACCCTCCAGCACAACATTAGTTAGTAAGAAACCTGATTCATCTTACACGACCAGCCCGACTCCTGACTCAAAAGCGGCAAACTATCAAAACGTCAGTAAGGATTCTTCGAGAGAAAATCTACAGTCCGACAAAACAAACAGCTTACCTAGCACCCAAACACCACCCCAACTCATTCCCCTTGATCTTCTTCGCAATCTTCACCTCCCGCTGCAACCCCATCTCATACCCCGTATGCAACAGCCCAACCATAAAGTTCAAATCGAGACAATACTCCGGTCGCCCCCTCAACTGCTCCAACGCACCCTCCACAGCGCCGAAGCTGGCCCACCCTTTCTCGCCCTCGCACACCTTGGCGGTGAGGTCGCGCAGCTCGGCGATGGTGAAGGATTCCGGCATGCCCAGCGGCTGTGTCCGATCGTAGAAGTAGCTGAAGATGTACACGTCTTCGCGGGCGAATGTCTTGTCCAGCGAGGGTTGATGCACGCCTTTGAAGGAGCAGGGGGCGATTTCGCACTGGGCGTCTTTCATGAGGATTTTCTCGGCGAGACCGCGACATTGGGCTGGGGCCGCGGTGCTGGGGCCGACCATGTTGGTTTGGTAGGTTTGGCCATCGTCGAGGGTTACGTTTATTTCGCGGGACATGCCTGGTGCTATGCACGGGTTTGGGATGGGGGATGAGGCCCAGGAGGGATCTTTGGGAGAGGCGTCTTTCGTTGCTTGTACGACGGTTTTGTGGATGGATTCCCGTGCGGCCATTAGGCCGTATCCGAGGTGGGAATGCTGGTAGAGCTCGTAGGTTGTTCCGCTTGTCTTGAAGACGTATTTGTGGTCGCCTTCGGAGAGTTTCTCGGGCATACCGCCTGATGGGGACTTGAAAGTGGGTTCGAACACGATTTGTGTACTGCCGCCTCCGAGGTCAAAGACGGCTGCTGTGGGAGATTTGTCTGGACCGCCGATCTTGCCAAGAAGGTAATTGGTGGTTATCCAGGCATACACGCCTTCGTCTTTGCCGTCCATTACTTCGACGCCACCGTTCGCGGCAGAGACGACCGGAAAGGGAAATTGTGTCTCTAGGCGCGTACGCACAGCAGCGAGGATGTTCTTGCTTGCGTCTGGTCCTAATTTCTGGTCCAGCTTTCGGAGACCGGCGGTCGCCTTTACAGCGATCGGAGAGCAGGACTTCAATTTATCAGGAACGGTCTTCAGAGCAACTGCTAGTAGTGGATCCAGACTCTTCGCCGCTCCCTCCGCGTCAGTGCCGTACGAACTCAAGCCCGATCCACCTTCCCTCTTCTCCGTCATCTCGAATACTTCGGACTCAAGCTCAGGCGTAGTCCCGCAATTATTGAACTTGTAAACGTGTATCCGTGAGCCAGTACTACCGGCATCAATCATCAAGGCATATTGTACCAGAGGTGTGTCCTTCGAGCTGGACTTCGAGCACTTCGTCGTCCCAAGGGCATTGTCAATCTTTCCATCTGTACCTGCGACCGGCGCTTGAATCCCTTGACCTCCTGTAGACTTATCAGCCATGCATGATCGAACAGGTTTCGTGATGGAACCGCACCTGTATGTCTCACGAGGCCTTTCACTCCCGCCGCTCCATCTCTGGAACTAAATATGTAGAACAGAAGAATAATAAACGCGATTATTCCCCCAGTCTTCAAAAATCGCGATCTTTGACCGCCCGTCATGGACGCTTCCCTGTAGCCCTCCAGTGTGTCTGCTCGCCCTCTGCCCCAATTCTTGGGAGGTGTGTTCTCTTTCTCCTGCTGATCGGAATGGTGGCGCATCGGCGATAAACCCGATCGTCTGTGAGGCGGGGAGCCGAAACTTAGATATGACCATAGACTGGGCCGGTGGCGCGCATCGATCGCTGTTGACATAAGTTGGAAGGAGCGAATGTGAGGGTTCGTGGAGGGGCCAATGCTGCGTCAAAGAATGACCTTGGGCGAGCGTTTTGTAGTAAGGACTGGCTTGACTTACTCGGATCACTGGATCCAGAGCGACATTGACATGTGAAGAGAACGTGTTTCCTTTGGATGGGATTGATGTTGCCTACAATATCGTTACGAGCCCCTAGCGTCGATGAATTAGGGTTGTGGATTTCTTGGCGAGCTTGGCGCGTCAGCCATCCTGTAGTATCAGCCACGATTTCTCAATGGCTGCTTTTCCTCACTACATGTTGTATATCAGGCCAATGTTGGATCAAGTGAATGATACCGAGAGTCCCTTCTATGGGTGTCTACTGTATAGACGCTCGCTGGAATGCGTTCTCGATTCCTAGCCATCCCCAGCGGATACCCAATCGGATTTAAGGGGTCCTCTGTACCTCTCCGTAGGTCGACTGCACGTCATTGTCTGCAATTCTAAGTAAGTCGGCGCAAGTTTCTCCTACGAGCTGCGCACTTTGTACCCCGTGAAGTACCCTATCCCGAAAAGGGATCAGTTCATAAACAGCCTCCATTTTACCGCTCCACATTCCCATTCTACAATCCCCATCACCATGTCTTCCCTCGAAGCCGCAAATCTCTTCACCGTAGAAGGCCTCGTAGCCGTCATCACAGGCGGCAGCAGCGGTCTAGGCGCCATGATGGCAAAAACCCTCGCACTCAATGGCGCACACAAAGTATACATCATCGGCCGCCGGAAAGGAATGCTCGAAGCCACTGCCAAAGAATCGCCCCACGGCAACATAATCCCCATAGTAGGCGACGTGACCTCCAAAGACGATCTCAAATCCATCGCATCCACCATCGAAAAAGAAGTCGGCTACATAAACGTCCTGATCGCCAATTCCGGCGTCGCAGGCCCGCAATCTCCATCCATCACGCCCGAAACATCTTTGAAGGATTTGCAAGCAGCGCTTTGGGAGCAGCCATTCGAAGACTATACCAGCACTTTCGCCGTCAACGTCTCCTCCGTCTTCTTTACCGTCGTTGCTTTTCTCGGCCTGCTAGATGCCGGTAATGAAAAGGGTAATGTGGAACAGAAAAGCCAAGTTATCGCTACGAGTAGCATTGCCGGTTTCAACAGGAATGTTCCGGGCGGGTATGCTTATGGACAGAGTAAAGCGGGGACGACATCGTTGATGAAGCAGTTGGCGACGCAATTGGTGCCGTATGGTATCAGATCGAATGTGATTGCGCCTGGATGTACGTCTTTTCACTGCCTATTCACGAGATTATTTATCTAGTGGTTCAGAGCTAAGATAGCTGATTGAAATTCTAGTATATCCATCGGAAATGGCAGCAGGCCTGATTGGCAACGGCGAATTCCCCAAGTCGAAGCTACCCGCGCAGCGACCTGGAACGGTCGAGGATATGGCGGGCGTGGTACTATTCCTGACAAGCCGTGCTGGAGCGTATTGTAACGGTAATGTTCTGCTTACGGATGGTGGTAGGCTAAGTGTGATGCCGGCTACATACTGAAATAGCTGAGATTTTAATTCATCCCCACGGCCCTGGAGATTATTGTATACTGCCCTATGAGCCATAGTAACCTGAAACTATGCAGAATTCTCCAACGTGGCGGACGCGTGAATGATGTAACATGCCCTTGCCTTATCAACATGTTCTGAATGGAGAAACATTGTCCATAAGGATGTGTGTCCTTTTTTGGCTCAAGGCCGACAAGGTACTAAACAAGTTAATACCAGACTGTGTGCTCAAAGTGTTACGAAAGTTCTCCAGAGGCTATGATATCAAATCATTAAATATCGATAATATATATAATGACCCATACTACCGCTCAACAACCCCCCTGCCCCACCCTCTCCCCCTCACGCCTCCTAGCCACAACCCTAACATTAAACCACCTCATCCCACACGCGACCGGAAAACCCAAACAAGTCAACACCAACGCAAAAACCATAACACGATCAAAAGACCCCGCATACGCCTCTCTCAGTCTCATCAGCTCGTGGGTGGAAGAGGTTAGAGAGGGGAGATTCAGGGCTCCGGCGTGGAGGATGGTGGAGGGGGAGATTGAGGGGGTGAGGAGGTGGGAGAAGTGGGTGAGGGAGTTGGATAGGAGGGTTGAGGCTGTGGATATGGCGAGGGCGCTGGGGGGAGGGGGAAGGTTTGTTAGTGGGGTTTTGGATAGGGAGAGGGGGAGGGTGGGGAGCGTACCCGCCTAGTAAGGCGACGAAGGTTGCGATGCCGTTACCTACGAAGACGTCTGCTTCTCTGCGAGTCGAAAATGTCAGCGTACTTGAACAGTCAATTGTCAGGCTGGATTCGAGATGGAATGGGTGATCCAAATGGCGAGGTCAAAGCTTTCAAGGGGCCGTACCTCTCCATGACAGCCTGAATAGCGATGTAAGGCGTGTTTTCTCCCATCCCGGTTCCCCACCCTGCAAGAACCATGAATGTTGCCCACAACAGTGTTGGTGTGGAAGTGCTGAGGGTTGTGAGAAATCCGGTCCCGATGGCACCGATCAGCTGTCCTAGGAGCATGAAGGGGATCTAAGAGTTCGGGTGAGCCTCTTTGAAGTTGGGAATGCCAAAGGACCACGTACGTAGTAGCCGGTATAGGTCACCAAGCCGCTAGTCACGAGTGAGGAAACCATTTGAGGGAGAGCGAGGGATAGAAATTGGACCCCAGATCGGATGGCAGAGGAGGAATGGACGGCTTGGAAGTAGAAGGGGACGTAGTAGAGTTTCTAGTAGCGATATTAATAGGATTACTTTAGTCGGGCTGGCGGAACTTTTATTAAATTCTAGGGGTAACTTACAACATAGCTAGAAGCATTGCTCAATGCCAGAAACAAGGAACCCATTAGTATCGTCCGATCTTTGAGGAGTCGTAGCGGTACGGTAGCTTCGTCACCAACCTTCCATTGAACAATGCCGAATAGAGCTGATAGAACAGCAAAGACGAACAGAAGTCCGATTACTTTTCCAGAGCCCCAAGGCCAGGCGTTGCCACCTTGCTGTAGCACGATCAAAAGGGAACAGACAGCTCCCAATAGAAGCAGGATGCCGACGGGATCCATGCTAGATAGCTTTCTTCGAAGCTTCATACTCTTGTTGGTAGTGTCGACTCTGCTCAAGTGGAAGGACAATAACACTAAAAGGAGAATTGCCGCACCCATGGGGACGTTTCTAAGATGTATTTCTTCAGTTATTCATTACTCAAAATGACTGAGGGAGATCCTACATCCAAAAACACCACCTCCAGCTCATTCGCGAACAGATCAAACCTCCCAGTATTGGCCCTCCACAGGCACTAATGCCAAAGACGCTGACGACGGCTCCAATGTACAGCTGTCGTTTCTCTAAAGGTGCGACATAGGTGATAATTCCTAAAGCGCCCTGGATGAGGCCTGCGGCTCCCAAGCCGGCCACCGCTCGGCCGAGTATAAAGATGTTGGACGCAGGCGCGGCGGCACAGATGATTGTACCGACTTCGAAGTATTAGCGTACGCATACAAATTAACGCCATAAATTCAACATGGTGTGATCTTGCAATGACGAGATACTGTTATTATCGAGTATAAAAAGGTTCATGGAGGAATAACATCTTTAAACATTGCAACGCTATCATATTACATATTCTCGGAAAAAGATTATGTTGATTTGACATGAGCATCGTAGGGGATTATTGGAGAGTTGCGAGACGCCAAGAACAGAATCAGTCATAGAATAATACACATACCTTCGAAGACCACCATGCAAACTAAATATGCTGCCTTTGGGGAAAACATCTTGTAGACTTTGCCCATCGTTGGTTGGAACGCTGTCAAAGTCATCAGGTAGGCGGAGCCATACCAACCCACGTTATCTAAAGCTCTGAAGTCTGTCGATATCCTAGGAATGGCGACTGAGATGATGGTGGTATCGACGGCTACTAGGAATGTTCCAAGAATTAGACATGTAAGGATAATAGTCCGTCTTCCTCTGGTGGGATACTCGATTGGTGCCTTAGGTGTTCGTTCCTTAATCGATATTTCGTCTTGGCTCATGACATGTGAAGGGGAAGTCATTCTGGCTGGTTTTGAGGGTTGCGATTTGGGCTCCTTGGATAAAGGATCAGTTCTTCTGCGGGGGAAAACGTGAAATGTGAGAGACTCCAAGTGCCCATACCGCAAAATGAGAGGCAGCTATCAACCAAGCCTAACTCTTGAGAGCTAGCCTCGTCCACTTGCAACAGCATTCTTTGGCCCTGGTATATGTCCAAAACCATAACGACCGCTTTCCCCAGACACTTTGTGTGTTTCTCCCCGTATTTCATAACGTATTCCAATACCACTACCAATCCAAAGCGTAGTATACGTAGCTCCGGGAGACATTGATGCGATTCATGCAAGGTCCAAGTCGATAATGCGCAGCAGCAACGCAACAAGCTAATGCATGACAGCGGCGACCTTATCAGCCAAAGTGGGCTTAGATCCCCACTACTCATGCACTAAGCCACGAGCGACTAGCGAGGGATGCACCCTACTTTATCTTGAACGCTAAAACAGTGTGTTTCGGCTAGGACTAAACTAGACTCTTGATTTTATTTCTCGCTCTTAGGCAAATCTGACTTGATGCGCGACCACCAGGTGATCCATACTCCGGACTTATCACTTACTTAGACTTATGACCCGAAGTACAGACTTGCATAGCCTGCGGCAAGCGATTGAGAACGTGCGATAAGTGGTGCGCCTCATTGGTAGCGCTTAGTTCGAGCGCTGAGGAGCGGAGTACACAATGGCTTCCTTTCGCATTTACACCTCCACCACTGCCTGAGGTTGCGCCGTCACTCTCACATATCGATCCGGCTCCATTCAGCTGATGGATAGCGCCGAAACTTATTCATGGACTCCGACTTCTACAGGCTTCGGATAGTCTGACTCTAGTCAAACAGATCTGAGGCGAAGCACCAGATGGCTCTCCGAGTCCCCTACACTTGAGCTGGTGAAGCAGGAATAACTGCTGCGCCGATGAGACTATGGAGTCAACGTCAGCTACACGGATTGCAGAGATCCTCGCCGCTTCCTTGCAGATTCCATCCTTTCTCTAAATCTAGACAAAACCTTCATCGATTGGGCCCAAGCTGATAAACGAGCATGTCCTGCTCGTCTCGCCACTCGGTCGCTTCATACTTTGTCTCTTGAGCATTAGGAATCCTCTGCTGTTGTCGCTGCGATCAATTGCCAATATGGACCCAAACGCCAGTGTATCTCCTCCAGCTCTTCCAGCCAAAGAGCCACCCCTTTACGAAGGTCGGATCTCTCCCGTTGCCTTCGAGGTCCGCATGGAACCCCATATCTATTGTCCTTGGTGAACGACTCATTAATGGTGGACAGGCTCTCATCGGTGTATTCTATGGCATTGCCGTGAGCGCAGCATCTATTCGCTTGATACTGCAGATAAAGATTCATCGCCGCCTGTATCTTGATGATTACTTCCTTCTCTTCGCCTGCGCCTGTCTTACCGCAGGCACAGTGTTAGGCTATGCCAGCGTTGGATCCCTTTACTTCAGCCAAGATCTCAACTACAACCCAACGCATTTTTTCTACCTTCTCGCAAAGCATGTTGACATTGCTGCCCATATCAACAAGTACCAGCGACTGTATTACAGCTACCCAGCTCTGCTTTGGACTGCGATCTTCGTTGTGAAATTTGGATACCTAGCTTTCTTCCGACGTCTGATCGATCGGATACGACCTCTGATCATCTACTGGCGCATTATTGTTGGCATCACCATAGTCTCGTTCCCCATCTGCATCATTTCCATCTACGTTGCATGTACGAAGTGGGGCCTAGAAGCTGGTGAGCACGCTTATGCTTGTGACTTACCAGGCTAACGTCAAAGTCAGCAACATGCCTCCAACCGGTCTACTTTCATCATGCTCTCGGCTTGGCCATTTTCGACATCATTCTCGACATTGGTACAGACCTGCTACTTGTCAGCATCCCCATTCGGCTTCTCTGGTCCGTTAAGATCAAGTCGAGTCAGAAGTTGATACTCGGTCTCTTCCTCTCCTTGAACCTATTCATGGCAATCACCGCTTGTGTCCGAGTATCTGGCCTCAGTTTCCGCGGCACGTTCGACAACGTTTGGCTCTTCGTCTGGCAACAAATCGAAGCCTGCGTAGCCGTTGCTATGATATCCCTTACGGCCTTCCGCTCGGTCTTTGTCGGCTCAGAGGCTTCACGCGCTCGCAAGTCTGGCGGCAAAAAACCTTGGTACTCCAGCACCATCAGTGCCATGAAGCGGAGGAACGCCCAGCGACGCTGTGATGAGGAAGCCTTGCAGGGATTACCCCAAATTCCGTCTGCAACACTGACAGGTATGCGAACCATCATTCAAGGTGGACATCATACTCGGACGGATCACCAGAGTGCTAGCTTTGAATCTACATCTGAGGCGGAGTCTGATGAGTTCCCAGTCTACAGCAAGCCTTATAAGACATAATCAGAGACAATAGGGAATCGCTAGGCTCGAGATACGTGGTCATTGGCACAGGCATGGGGTGTTAGAAATAAGCCCTTCTGCCAAGACAATAAGCGAGTGGCCACGTCTACAAAGTCTTGTTGTCTCATTGTCTTGTTCCTAGACACCTTTCCAGACATCTAGCATAGCCAAATCATCCATCAGACCCCTGAGATCGTTCAACATGGGGTAGGCATTAGCGCCGGGTAGATGGCGCAAAGACGGCCCGATCTGTCGGCCTTTCGGGATTTCCTTGCTCTCACAGTTGGAATGCATCTCCTCTTCAATGTACTTCCTACCTACATACGAGTCCATGTTAAGCAAAGTATAAGGCAATCGAGGTTTACAAGTCTGTTGATGCGGTGACAAAATTGGACTACTGTTATGCAGCAAGTGATACAGATATCATGGAAAGCATCAGTACATGGTGAGTACACGAGTATGGGTACACCTTACTGATACACCTACTGCAGCCTCAGGCCTACTATGATATGCCGGATGTTTTGCATAAGCAAGGAGATACACCCCTGGGTAGCCAAGAGATCCATGGCACATTTGACGTTCAGTCTTACACTGCCTCAGGAAAACCCTGACAGCTTGCCCGCATCAGGTCGAGCTCCGCATTTGAATCGGTTCCCTAATCAGACTAGGAGCTGCTGCGCCTTCATAGCCTTTCCCACGTGAAGAGAGGAGCTTCAACCGTTCGAGTGAACAGCGAGGATGCACTGAAACATCCAAAACATGGCTGCGGCGCGTGGCATTTAAGTTCGGCTAGCTTCTGACCCGCATGATCATCGAAGGCCCGAGCATAAGCAGCCTTAGTTCCTGCGCCGTGCCGCTTGGTCGCCGTTAGCTAGGCAGACGCTACACTTATCTTCACGGATCCTACAGGCTTCTCCGCAATTAACAGATATGGCTACGTGTACACGATGAAAGCCATCACGTCGAGCAATGAGGCGGAGTTTGAAGCGATGTGGGTCTCAAATCCTAGCTACTCACTTCGCTACTCAGCTACCATCAATTGTGCACAAGCGGTGACGCAAGCTGCTGAAAGAATTCGGACCACGCACCCAATCACTTGATCGGACTAGGACACATTGACCGAGACGTTCCATGGCTGCATCCGTTGGCTTGCTGATCGAGGGGTACTGCCCTGTATGCGTCTATGAGGAGCAATGATTGGTAGAGGGCAGTGACTGATCTAGTAGGTGAATGAGCCTGCTGAAGCATCTAATCCTGGGTTCCCTTCGGAGATTGATGGGCAGAAGCACAATGTCGGGAGACAGTACTGGCGCCGAGACCACAATAATAGCTTCGAGGCACGGATTACACCAGCTTCTGTGGCTTTGCACGCTCTTGTATGAGGATATCGAGGCAGCACCCGGACTATAAAGCCTGAGTGCTGGCTTTGTGATAGCATAGGCGAATACCCTGTTTCGTGGATTCTGTTGCTATGGAACTATTCCTATCGTTCTTGGGTCCTCAACCAATTAGTCTATCTTTGACCGGGCTTGAAGTATATACTCCAGCAATAGTTTGGTGTTATTCTGGTTTTCTTTCAGTCAACGTTGTCATCCAAGTGTTCTTGGGCTTTCGTTGCCTGCTCGGCTTGTCAGAATAACTTATCTCAATGGCACACTTCCAAAATGCGTCTGCGGGCTCTGTGGATGCACGAGCTCTACTTGATCTGGATTACTGGAATGAGTCCATGTCTTTTACGGTACTAGAGGTCAATCTAGACCAAACGTTGTCATCAAGAATATGGTTCATCCAACTTGCCTTGATCTCGATACTATCCGGTGTCGTCCTAGCAAAATGCATACCCTTCGCCTGGATCTTGAGATTTCCGCCGGTCGCACCGAAAGGGGCGGATCCCCCACAGGTACCTTACCTTATACCATTGCTTGGGAATCTGGTCTCATATTTGGTCGATGCTGCTGGTTTAGCTTCCTCAATCACGTAAGCTGCTCCGCATGTCAATCTATCTATCATCTTCTATGAACATTGAGTATGGATGTTGATATCCTACAGACAAAAGTTTGGGGCTGCGTCAATAGTCCGCCTCAATTTCCTGGGAAAAGACATATATGTCATCTCGGGAGCACCTTATCTCAACGCTGTCTGGAAAAACACAAGAGGCATGACATCGACTAACGGAATCAATATTGCTCTACACAACATGTTTGATACCCCAAAACAAGACATGGAATTCTTTGAAGCCGACAAGTCTGGCATAACACACGATCCGCATCCAAAGAGCTCGACGAGGCCAGAAGACCGTGTCTTCTACCTCATGCATAAAGCTACAGTCGACTGCCTTGCAGGCTCGCATGTTACTCTCGCTGCTCAAAGATTTGAAGCCGCTCTCAATAGAAGAATCGGAAAACTCCCGATTCATCAGGATTGGGTCGAGATGGATGACTTGTTCAGCTTTCTCCGACCCCTCATCTCCTCCTCCACTGTCGAGGCGATGTGTGGCGCCAATTTTCTTCGCGATTTTCCGGACTTCGTTAACGACTTCTGGAACTTCAATAGCAAAATGCCTAAATTACTCCAAGGTTGGCCTCGTTGCCTGATGTCGAAGGCGTGGCTAGCACGTGACCGCTGCATCTCAACCATGAAACAATGGCGAAAGACGGTGGACAAGGAGAACTTCGACGGAAACGCTATGATGCTAAGAAGATGGAGCTATTTCTCGCAGATGCAAGGACTCAGCGACGATGGGGTAGCATGTTCGGATCTTGGCATTCTTTGGGGGTGAGCTATGTTGAACAGCTAGACAGGATCGGTGACTAACGTCAATTGTTGCAGGATGAACTCTAATTCCATGCCCGCGACATTCTGGCTTTTCTGGCACATGGTTCGAGACCGGTCACTTCTCGCTCGGGCAATACCCGAAGTTTCTGCTTGCCGCGCCAGTAGCACAAACAACGCTCTATCCTTTGATACGACAAAGCTGTGCAATCAGCCTCTGCTTCAATCGAGCTACGCCGAAACGCTTCGCCTATACGTTGCTGTGTATATCATTCGCAAACCGGAATACGAAGATGCCCAGGTACTGGATTATAAAATTCCAAAGGACAAGATGATCGTAGTATCGAGCGCCATGGCCCATACGGACAAACAAAATTGGAATCTAGGAACGCTGGAGGAACATCCAGTGGAAAGATTCTGGGCAGATAGGTTTCTGACCTACGGCGCCAACACCTCTCGGTGTCCTTCCGCCTCAGTAACGGCGACCATTCCTCCCACCTCCAGCAGCGCTGCCAGTAGCCCCTCTTTGCATGCTGACAGCAAATCTAACCCACCAGAGGCCAAATTCTCCCTCAACGGCTACAGTGGAGCATGGATTCCTTTTGGCGGTGGTATACATCAGTGCCCTGGAAGACATTGGGTGAAGTTGCAGATGCTGCTTAGTTTTGCTATCATAAGTTCCGCTTTCGACATCGAGCTTGTGCCGGGGAAAGCAAAGTTGAAGGTAGATATGGCGAAATATGGTCTTGGGGCTCTGAATCCCGCTGAAAAGGCTGGATTCAGGATACGGCGGAAGCCGACTGTTGCATGAACGGCAATGCAAGAGCTCTGTTATTGGGATTTTGGCGCGAAGTATGGCGTTTTTAGACTAGCTTGCTTTTGGAGTGTGAAGGTTGTTATACGAGCATGTATCTATGTCCTGTTCCTTCAGTGCCTTATCAACACCCACTATATACCGTGCGGTTCATATGTCCAAGGCATCGACATATCCACTCCCTTCTCTTAATCCGAACTCCGATCATCAATCGGACACACCAAGCCCAACGCAATCTGATCCCTTGCTACCAGCATCCGGCACAGCGATCCGATTTAGCCTCACAAAACCCAAAACCCTCCATCTTAAGCTTCTACATCCGACAATCTTCAGCACAGACCGCAAAGCGCACAACACCATCATCATCATCATCATGCCATTTCCTCAAACTGTGCCGTTGCACAAATTCCTTCCTAACTAAGGTATTACAGCATGAAGAAACACCGACGCCACGGCCGATCTTGTAAGCTGCTTGCGCCCTACTTCGCTCCAATCTACCATCAATTGGATTCTAGAAATGCTAGCGTATATTGCATCTCAGAGGAGGAACCCGGTTCATGCACGTGTTTCTTTGATTGCATGATATGCATATGCAGCTCGCACGGGAAAGTTTATCTTTCGTGCCGCTTGTTTCAGATGTTTGGTGGGTTTGTGGTGGCTGGACAATGACTGGGGTTAGGTATGATTAGAGTGAGGCGTGGTGGTGCGGAGAGGATTGGGGAACTAAGGTATGGAGTTGGTGGGGTATTGTGGATGGAATACGTTTAGCGAGGTTTCTGTATGGAAATGGGTAGTATATTACAGCTACTGGGGCCACGTTTCCAGCCGCAATGTCGTTGCAATTAGCGTTGCGGCAACGGTGCGATGGCGCTAAACCTTGTTTTACTTCTAAACGTTTGAGCCTAACTCCCAGACAGCGCGCAGCTACATTTACTCTCATACGGACAGTGAGGGTGCGACGCAGCAATACTTTCGGCAATTATGGCAGGGAAGGCTTTGAGTGCTTGCAATAGCTCCAACGCTCAAACATTGCATTTCAACTCTCTTCCGCCAAGCGCCCAACGTGACTGATTCGCACGCTCTTGCAGCTGAACATCTCAAACCACCACGATATATCGAAGCACCGTAAATCTTGTCCTGGATTCTCAAGCAACATTAGTGGACATGGCTGGCCTTCAAGACCTGTCATGGTCGTCTATTGTAGCGACCATTTTGGTTGCTTCAATGGCCGTATTCTTGTTCAAAGGTTACCAAGAGCGAAGTAGAGCCATTAAGTTGAAGAAGCAAGGCTTTGTAAGTAGATGCCAAAGAAACATGACCTCGCTTTTTGACTCATTCCAGGCAATGCCGCCCCATCATCCCATATTCGGCCACATATTCGTGCTCGCTCGTGTAATGTCCAAACTTCCCAAAGACGTTCACCCGCATTATCTACCGGACCAGCTTAGACAAGCCTATCCCGATATGGGTCCAATCTTCTACCTTGACGCATGGCCTTTCATCACTCTTACTCTCGTCGTTGCCTCCCCTGCCACCTCGGCACAAATCACGACGGAACACGTTCTGCCTAAATTCCCAGCAATCAAGGACTTTCTATATCCTTTGGCGAATGGCAGGGATATCGTGTCGATGGACGGCCAAGAGTGGAAATATTGGAGAAGCATTCTCAATCCAGGCTTCAGCGCCAGCCACCTCATGACTTTGGTACCGGATATTGTCGGGGAGACGAAGGTTTTTTGTGATCTACTGCAGAAACATGCGAAAGAGCGGGATGTATTCCGGATGAAGTCTTTGACGGATAATCTGGCTATGGATGTCATCGGCAAAGTTGTCTTGTAAGTCTCTTAAGATGATCGCTGCGGATCCATGTTGACTTATAATTCAGGGACTCAAACCTTAACTGCCAGCGCATATGTAACACACTGGTCAATGGTCTTCGCCGGCAAATGCGTTGGATGGCATTCGGTAGCGAAGGAAATCCTCTCCAACAGTACCACCCCTTCCGTCCGTTTATACACTGGTACAGCACATTCCAGATGAATCGTATTATTTCCCCCGAGGTCGACGCACGCTTCGAAATGCACAAGAACTCATCCACGCCCGTGAAAACCTCCCCATCAATCAATCGTAGTAAATCCGTCATCGACCTTGCACTGACAGCCTACCTAAAACAAAACCCCAACATAAGCAACTCAGGGACCATCGACCCTCTCTTCAAAGAGATCGCCATCAATCAAATGAAGCTTTTCCTCTTCTCCGGCCATGATACAACCAGCAGTACTACATGCTACATACTCTACCTACTCTCCATCCATCCCCGCATACTCTCCCTTCTCCGCAGCGAACACAACGCCGTCCTAGGCCCCAATCCCTCAAACGCCGCAAATGCAATTACCCAAGACCCACACCTCCTCAACAAACTTCCCTTCACCATCGCCACCATCAAAGAAAGCATGCGTCTCTTCCCGGCGGCCTCAACCACCCGCCGCGGCGAGCCCGGCTTCACAATCACCGATCCCCGCAACGGCCTATCGTACCCCGCCACTCCAGATATGCTAATCTGGCTCGTCTCACACGCCTGCCAGCACGATCCCGCATACTGGCCACGTGCCAACGATTTCCTGCCGGAGCGCTGGCTGGCAAAGGAGGGCGAGGAGCTCTTCCCCATACCAGGAGCATGGCGGCCGTTCGAGCATGGCCCGCGAGCCTGCATTGGGAAGGAGTTGACTATGGTGGAATTGAAGATTGTGCTTTGTTTGGTGGCAAGGCAATTCGAGTTCAGTGCGGCGTATGAGGAGCTTGATGGGAAGACTAATGGAGTGGCTTTAAGGAGTGTTGATGGGGAGAGGGCGTATCAGGTGGGTAAGGGGGAGCCGAGTGGTTTCTTGCCTTGTCGTGTGAAGGAGCTGGCCGCGAATGCTTGACTTATGGTTCTTCGATGCGACTATTTCGAAAAACATACTTCTCTGAGGTTATGTTGGCTACCTGAGTAAGGGAACCATTTGGGACGAGCTCACGATCCACGAGATCATGGTTTTGCGTATGCAGGGACGCCTGAAGCCAAAGAGGTCGTCCGCCGAGTCGATATATATGTTGACGAACATACTCTACACGGAGAATGTTGGCAGACCTCATAGGCGAGTCCCCCTCCATCGCTATTGAGCAATCTAGCTGACAACGTTTGCAGGGAATAAGTTTTGCTGAGGTCTGAGGATCTTAGACGATGTACGCGAAAGGCCAATATAAGCGAAATGTCATACTATACTTCAAAAGCGAAAAATTATCTACATTTCTTAGCTACGGATGTCTTCAACACCGTCGATCTTTCCTCCATAAGATATAGAAGGACAATCACACACTTACATTCCGCACCCTCTCTTTAGTGCTCTATTCCATATGCAGAATCACCCAGTTCACCCAATTCCCCCATCCATTCCTAATCCGCAACATTCATTTAAGAATATACATACTTACTCACTTCCCTCAAACCCCCAAACCAGCAACCCACAAATAACAACCACAGACTAAACTCTCTCCATCCTCCATCCAAGTACATATCTGTCATCATTCATTCTATAACCACAATCGCCACTACCAACAAATCCCTTCCCTTCCCTCCATCATTATGTCCAGCCAGTTCCTATTCTACTCCTCGCACTGGTAGATAGCTCATTCTTCCAAAAAATCCGCGTTCCTTCCAGCCAGATATAAGTTCTGTCGTTCGCGGAGAGCTATATATGGTGGTGATTTAGCGCAGCTGTTGAGGGATACGAATATGAGGCGAGTCACGTGGTGAAATTATATGAGAATATAGCAATGGATCAATTAATGGCGTGGGAATAGCTACTTCGTGGAAGGGGTGTTGGGGAGGGGTTTTGTGGGGGGTGGGGATGGAGGATGGAGGATGGGGGGAGGGGTGGGATGGTTGGGTGAGTGGGTGGGTGGGTAGGATGGAGGATGGGGGATGGGGATGGTGGAGGAATGGAGATGGTGAGGATGGGGAGAGTGCGATGATGAGAGTGGTGGGATGGGGTGAGTGGTGGATGGGTGGTCGGATGAGACTAGTGGGATGGGTGATGAGGAGAGAAAGAGGGGTTGGGAAAGGGGTTTTGTATTGGCATTGGGGAGGTCGTGTATATCTGCTGATATTCTAGTCATATTGCTTTGCGTAAAAACGACCATTGCGATTGAAATAGCTTACAGACAGTTTAGGGTAGTGGTAGGTACTTTGCTATGGTGTAGGACGAGTATAGTTGATACTACTAGCTTTCAATGGGTACACATTCGATTTATGGCGGGGAAGCTAAGATATTTGATATACCAGGATGAGTGTCCTATCCATGTAATCAGCGTTTGAGGATTACCACAGGACTTGGTCAAAACTCTAAATTATTGGGCTCGTGTTTCGTAAAAAATTCTGATTGGATTCACAAGATAAGGTAGGTAGGCCGTAGCAACATCAAATAGCCAGCGCATGCCAGTGACCCTACCCCGAACTTAACTCGCCTAAGATATCGTAAGCTAGTAAAGCCAGGAAAATGGGTAGCATCCACCTCCCCCCATACCAGACAACCAATAGACGCCACCAACGAATATGCAAGAGTACAAACATCAACACTCGAAGGAACGACCTCATCGGAGATGCCGGCAACATCCTAACAAAAACATTCAAGGTCCACACGGCGACATTCAACGCAAGACCGATTATGCCTCCGGCAAGGATGACAAATTGGTGGCAGAAGACGGCATGCCAGTATGTGAAGCCGGTAAGGCGTGAGGATACGGTTGGTGGAAATATCTCGGTGCGGCAGGTTGGACAGCCGTTGTAGCGCCCGGAAGGGGTGGTGCCTCGTGCCCAAGTCAGTATGCACTTTTCGCCAAAGATGTGGTTGCATGGTAGCTTGACTGGGCATTCTTCTGGCCCGTAGTCGTTCCAGCATATGTCGCACGGTGGGAGAGTCTGTCGTTCGTCGTTGGATGGGGCTGAAAGGCGTTGTCGTAGAGTTGGATGGGCGTTTGCCATGGTGGAAAGTAGTTCCATTTAGCGGAGGTTTTGGGTACTTTCTAAGTCGAAAGGATGATTTGTGAGTATTCAGGACAAGGTGGTATATTGGTTGTGGGCTCAAAACTGGTGTCTGGCAATCTGAGGGGACGCTGTGGCTTTATGATTTGTAGCTTTAAGTGGCGAGTATGAAGTAGCGGATAAGTATTAAGAAGCGATGGGTATTCGAGGTTGGTGATGATGACAGGTACACATAACATAGGCCAAGGGTGTCAAATATCGATGTTTTCGCTTTGTTGAGCGCCGAAGTGTCGACGCCCTGTCCAGGCTGCTTTCGAGACAATACCGGCTACGTTAGCGGGTAACGAATATGCAACTTCGCAATCACACTTACTGGAATACCATTGTGGTGTCGGTCGTTTCATTGGTTGCCTTGCATCAAGTCTAACCTTGATTCGCCAGCTTTAGCCGCACAACCTTTTCAGCGAGGTATACAGCAGGAGTAACATAAAAGTATGAGTTGTCTGGGCACCAGGGGACGTCGGTAGGTAACGTAGACGTCTGAATGGCTCGATGTATGAAGGAATAATGATGCAATCAGGACGTGACAAAGACAGGGTGTCTAATATAACACCAAGCAAGTGTGCGGGTGACCGAACTAAACACACCGACACACCCTACCTTTCTTGCAAAGGTTTTACACTGAGTATGTTGGGCGCTGATACAACCTTGGTCAACACGCAATTCTGAACTCTAGTAGATTGCCAAGTCAACTGAGTGAAGTGAACACTTGGACGGACTGACGATTAGTACCTTCGGCAATGCCTCCATGATGTACCGAGAATTGTGAGATAGCTTGGCAGCAAGCCTATTATGCTAATCAATGAAATTATACTCACTTCTGAAGTTTTTCCAAGAAGCCGACCGAACTTTTCAGGTGAGGTGGACAGCGTTCATGAATATGACCTGACCATTATGTTGTAGCAACCGCACAAATTGTCATCATACAATACGTAATAAATCTTTCTGAAGAGATGTGATTGTGAAATTTGAACGCCTAAACGCACTGCGATCACAATACATTGATATGTGGCAGTCGAGGATACTTGTGAAGTGACGACGTGACCTCACTGAGCGTTTGGCCCTATCCTATCATCACTTTCTGCACCCTTCTTAAAATATTTCGAAATCTTCCATCTGCCTCATCACATTGAGACTTCTGTGATCTCAAGACCGTCGGATATCTACCCACATCTGCAGGAATCAACCCAAGTGGCAACAACCACGATTAACTACCGGAGTCAGGTAACCTGGTGATGATTTTCGTATGAAAAAGTCAATCCGTTACGAACAAGCTGATACTGATTGGCCAGGTGGACCGCAATGGCTCATGTGGGAAGCCTAGAATTTGAGGCATTTCCAGTAGAAATTCGCCTCAAAATCTACCGCGAGTTACTCATCTACGATGATGGAGAGAAGCTGGACCCAACGGAGCGGCGTTACAATCCTACTAGGCTGCATCCACAAATCTTGGCTTGTAATAGAAAGATCCACGATGAGGCTGCTACTGTCTTATACGGTGAGAACTGCTTCACCTGGGAAGTCGTAGGATATTATCCTGACAAGTTATGGCACGATTTTGAATCCGAAAAGACCGTTATTTCACGTCGCTACAGTCGCCTGGTCACCAGGATGCATATATCCGTTAGCTTTCGGGGCGACGACTATGATATCTCAGGGCCGGCGATTCAGAAAGCATACGATCAAACCCTTGCGAACATGGAAAATGTCTGCGAGAAGCTCAGACTAAATGACCTCAAGTATTTGGAAGTGTATTACATCAATATTTACACTGGCGGGCCATATCAGGCGGCGATGTTTGGTGGTGGTAACCTCTTAGGGGATCTCTATGAAGGGCAGACCTGCTTGCTGCCTTTACTGTCAGTCCGCGCTACACAGGTCAGTCCTCCTTATCTAGCCACCTAACGGCAACCATGGGTAATGATGTCAAATAGTTCGAGATTAACCATCATGCCTCTCCAGCCTTTACAGCACGTCTGAAGGCCAAGGTAGAAGGCCCAAAAGACGCCATTTTCCTTGCCGACCGCCAGCGCCAGATGGAAGAGCCTGAGAGTGACCTCGATACGATGGATGAGGATGACCAATGTGAAGAGGATGATGAGTAGATCGGCTTTATGTCGCAGACTTGCGCACAAGGAGGTCTGCAGAAGGTACCCACGGCGCTCGTGCAATTTCTTGATGGTAAGGCTCTGGTCAATGGTCGCAAGAGAGAATTGATCGCGGGGGAGGGGTCATCGCTGCGAATTCAGCTCGCTCTACAGAGTATGTACCTTGTTCTAGGCTCCATATATCAAGTGACCTCGAGTCCGAAGTCATCTCATTCTTTTCTCACCTTGATGTAGCTGAGAGGCTTCACTACTACACAAAGCACGATCAACTCTGGTATTGTGAGCCTGCGAAGCTTTTCGAAAATGGAAATAAAGTATACCGGGCAAACAAAACTACTTTACTAGTAGAGTATGTCCTTTGGCGGCAAAAGGAGGGCTAAGATAGCGGCAAAACAAGCGCGAATATTGTTATCGCTGCGTACTCTAAGCCGCCTTGAGGCAGCTACGAGACTCGCGTCCATCCTGTGTATCATGGAAGCTCCCTCAGCTCTCATAAGGCCAACATGCTCCTGACCACGCAATACTACTATATTTCGACCCGACTCTAAGGCCTTGTCTCGCACTCAACCCAGCGCACCTGCACTATCTGGCCGAATGGAAGTCCAATTGTACGTCTATGATCTCTCCCAGGTAGGATTGATGTTGCTTCTCGCCCTACATTCACCTAGCTAATCTCACGATATATAGGGTCTTGCCAGACAAGTATGTTCCGATCGCAGTCCTTCATTGATGGCTTCGGTTGACCAGATACCGGCAGGTGTCTGCCTCCTTCCTCGGAATACACATCGACGCAGTGTATCACACAGCATTGGTATTTGGTGGTGCGGAATACTTCTTCGGCGCCGGAGTGCAGACTTCCTATCCTGGGAGGACGCATCATGGCAAGCCTATGGAGGTGATCCCGATGGGAACGACGCATCTACCGGTGGAAATAATACTAGAGTATCTCGAGTCTTTAAAAGAAATTTATACGACAGAGGTACGCGTAATGCAGTATGAGCTCGTTACAATACATGCGCTGATATAGGTCAAACCTAGTCTTATGACCTGTTTCTCCATAATTGCAACAACTTCACCAATGACTTTGCCATGTTCCTTGTTGGTAAAGGCATCCCAGATCATATTACTTCGCTTCCCCAAACCGTGCTCAACACGCCATTCGGTCAGATGATGAAGCCTCGTCTGGATGCTGCTATGCGTGGCATCACCCAGGCACCTGTGCCACCGACAAATGTTCCTCGGTCTGGTGTTCACTCACAATCGATGTCGAATGGCTTCCCGTCTAGCGCAATAACGAACGGCAACGCTTTCCAAGAGAAGAAGCATACCTCAGGCGTTGTGTATAAGCCGACGAAGGTGAAGCAGCTTGACGAGCTACTAGAATTGGCTAGAAATTCATGTGCTGTCATCTTCTTCACGTCCGCCACCTGTCCGCCCTGCAAAATCGTCTACCCAGCATACGACGAACTGGCAGCGGAAGCCGGCCACAAGGCTGTCTTGATCAAAGTGGATCTCTCTGAGGCTTATGAAATCGGCACCAAATACCAGGTCCGGGTGACCCCCACATTCATGTCTTTCCTGAAAGGTGAGAAGGAGAATGAGTGGTCTGGAGCGAACGAAAGCCAGCTTCGTGGCAATGTGAATTTGCTACTGCAAATGGCTCATCCTGCACATCCACACACACTCCTTAGGATGCCAATTCTGCGCCGGGCGCACAAAGCTGTCACTTATTCGAGAGTCCCTCCACTCGACAAACTCATTGCTAAAATGGGACCGTCTGGCTCCGACCCAGCCGTCACCGCTTTGAAACACTTCGTGACAGCACGTCAACAATCTGGCGCTGTAGATGCTCCACTTCCTGCTCTCCCGGATTTCAGTGCCTTCGTCTTCAAGTCGATGAGTACAATGCCGCCAGAACTCCTCTTTCCGGTGATTGATCTGTTCCGAGTTGCCCTCATCGATCCCCGGTTGAGTGGATATTTCGCGCAAGATTCTTCTCGAACCGTGCTTGCAATACTGACCCAAGTATCGGGGCTTGGCGAAAGCTGCCCGCACACTTTGCGTATTGTTACCGTGCAGATGGCCTGTAACCTTTTTACCTCATCAATGTTTCCTCCAAAGCTCCTTTCAGATTCTAACTTGTTAATCCCTCTGCTCCATCTGGTAACTACTTCGCTTCTTGATACCGATCATTCTCCTGTCCGTGTCTCAGCAGCCTCGCTGGCTTTCAACATCGCTGCTGCAAATCATTCGCGGCGATTGTCAGAGGAGGAAGACCTCTTACCAGAAAGCAGCCAAGTAGAACTGGCGGCTGGTCTGCTTGAGGCAATAGGAAAAGAGAGGGAGAGCAAAGAAGGCCTCAGCGGGCTGCTATTGGCTGTCGGACTCATTAAGTATGCAGCGCCAAAGGGAGGCGAGGTGGACGATCTCTGTGAAGCGATCGGGGCTAAGGACATTGTGGCAGAGGCAAAGGGAGCCTTTGAAGACCTCAATGAATTGGCTAAGGAAGTGGAGCTTGTAATGAAATAATTGGACGAAGGTGCTTTGCATAGCGAAGGTGTTATGATGATCATAGAGCAAGAGGACATAGAATAGGGTGTGACAGCGGATTGTCTACGAGGTCCCAGGAAGCTTTAGATAATAGTCGTTGCTTCTACAACCTTTCCATTAAAACAATGATCTGACAACTAATCGATCGTCTTCATCATGAAACACTGTTTTGAATTGATCTGCCACGAGGTCCTGCACGGCTCCAACAACAGAGCAGTTAGGGCAATTGAATAGGGCTTCGGCCTTGGCAAACACGGTGCTTCCTGCGCGTTATCCTGAACGTTCACATCTCATTTCACCTCACTTTTGGTCATATTCTCACTGCACATCATTTGCGAACATGTCACAACCAAGAAAGTCTTCTCGCAAGAAGCATCAGACCCAACTCGGTTTCAGCCCTCTTCCATCCTCATCACCAGCCTTATCTCAATACCCTGAACAGATCCAACGGCGAGCTGCAGCCGTTCGGTACGATAGCGACATGTCGCCAACAAAGAAACGAAGAGTAGCGAACTACTCCACATATAGGTTGCCCTTCAGCCCTGCTTCGAGTGCAGGAAAACGCCAAGTTCAGATAGTGATCCCTTCACCGAGTAAGAAATATGAGCAACTACTCACACTTGCGGCATCGAGCCAGGTGAGAGAGGAGGATCTAGGTTAGGTTCTCCACCGCTGCATGCGTGGGGGGCTGATTTGACGTATGACGTAGAGGACAGTGAGGATGGTCTCCCACCCATCGATCAATCAAGAGCACATGCCAATGGTGCAAATGGGGAAGTGCCGATACTTGGTAGTACAACAAAGACCCTCGAAGGAGACAACACTTTGGATTTGACCAGCGAGGAAGATAATGCTCCAGACGGCCGCGGTCGGATGGCTAACGCAGCATCCGTCATTTCGAGCGGTGAGAAATCTCACAATCGGGTGGCGCCTGAGCCAGTGACTCCAAAAAGGCGGTTGAGAAACTATCGGACTCTACCTATGCTCGCAAGCTCACCTTCATCTGAGACTGATGCCAATCCACTGACTAGACAACTGCGCCACAGCCTCTCAGAACCGCCAGAATCACAGCCAGATACCAATCAGTCTACGCCCAAAAGGGGCCGTTCGAGGGGAGATAATGCTAAGAACGTGCCAGAACCGTTGGTGATTTCTAGTGAGAATGAGGAGGAATTGAGCGAAGACAATATAATAACGCCGGTCCGTAGACGACGTGGCACAGCAATCGTCCAGTCTACCCCCCAGCGAAAGCCATGTGAGGGTGATGAGGTGCAAGAGTTGAACGACGATGTGGCAGATTTGAGCGATACTGGTAAGTCCTTGCTGGCAGACAATCAGGCAGATCCTCAGATTGTGACCTTTTTGTATGCAATCGATCCCACATTAATATTTTTCGATGGTAGTACTCCGCAAAACCCGTACCAGAGGTAGGCAAGATACTTCAGAGCGTAGTAAACGCCAGCGCAAACTCGAAGAACTTCGTCAGCGTCGCGCAGGAATCACAGCTGAGACTGATGACGAGGAAGGGGCAGAGTACACTGAGGACGACTCAGAGTCGGAATATGAGCCCATCGAATACGCCATGCGTAGGGGAAGTAATCTGGACAAGTACGAGGATGATTTCCTGGATGATGAAAACGACACTGTTGGTGTTGATCTGGGCGTCGCTGGTGTACCACTTGAGTACACTTACCATGCCAACAAGAAACCTTTTGCACATTTCAAAGCCGAAGTGGAATGGATGGTTCATAACAAATTGAACCCAGCATTCGAAAGACGCGACGAAATCTACTTGCTGGCCCACGACAAGCTCGACACAGAGGTGAAACAACTCGGATCAGCCAAGTTCTCGTCATCCGTGTGGAACGAAGCTTTTTTGAAATCACTGAAAACGAGACCTGATTTCTACAAAGTTGACATCCCAACAATGTTTGAGAACAAATGTGATGCATGCCAAAGATCTAACCATCCACCGAAGCATAAAGTAACCTTCACCGGCAAGCCATACAACAGGGAGACACTTGAGACGATTGACAAGGACGATGATGATGCAGAAGATGATAGCCAGAATGTTAGCGCGAGCGATGACGACGACGACGGCGATAATTTCCTTCTGGGCAGGTAGGAAGGAACCTTATCTTAGCACCAAATCCCTCTGTTCCTCAAGCTGATGCCCGCAGATTTTGCAGCGCAAATGCAGAAATGGCCCATGCCCTTCACCACTGGCGGTACTCCTTGAACCAGACCGTACTCCAATGGTTGGCTGAAGATGGTCAACTTACCCCTGCAAAGATTATCGAGCGAGCGAACATGGGCCAGAAGAAGCAAGAAAAAGCGTCCAACAAGGTAGTAGATAGCATGGAGGCGACGGGCGTGATGAAACAGCTTTACAAGCAGTTCAAAGAGAATTTGGAAGCGGCTAGGAATGCGAAGGTATGTTAATTCTGTTCTGATTTGGCATGTCTGCTAAATTCGTAGCAGCCGCATCACTATTCCGGTCGCCATTGAACATCTTGGGGACAACGGGGTTGTTCTAGATGCAAGTTGGATTGGATATGCTATTATGAGATGATGTCCCAGTCGATTATGACTTTGGCTGGTGGTAGAAAACCCCCAGGTTGGGTACTTCGTAGGAGGCAGGAAGTCCCTGCTCACGACACGATTGATGACACCTTAATATAAGGGTTAGCAGTAACAGCATTGCTAATCCCCATCAGCATGAATATCATTACGGCCACACTCCTCATGAAAATTAGCTCATTTGAACATATCACTCTCACGAAAAGACTTCACCGTGATGTACCAATCCCCTAAACGCACATACATATATGCAAACCGCAAGAGCAGAGTATATCGTACACCCCTTTCCCTCCTCCCTTCCCCCCTCCCCCTCACCACCACCAACCCCCCCTCATCACAACCCCCTCCCCTTCTCCGCCGCCGCCCCCCCACCAACCCCCGGCGTCAAAACCTCCCTCGCGCTCTCCTGCGCCTTCATCTCCTTCTCCTGCTCCACAATCTGCTGCTCCTCCACCAACGCAATCGCAAACGGCACGCTCAGCATCAGGAACCCGGTCGAGAGCACCCACAGCCCTTTGCCGCTCCACCAGGCGCCGGTCTTTGCGGCGCTGGTGGTGGAGGCGAGGAGGGAGGAGAGGGTGCGGCGGGTGGAGGGGGGGATGATGTCGCGGAGGGCGAGGAGTCTAGGTGGGGGAGGGGGGTTAGTGGATGAGGGCGAGGGTGGGGGTGGGAAAGGGTGGGATAGGGGAGGGGAGAGGGGAGGGGATGGGAATACCGGTCTGAGATCGTTTCTTGCGGTGCTATTGCTGCTGCTGTTATGTTGTCGTCGTCTGATAGTTCGGAATCTGAGTGGGTCGAGAATGCGTTAGTGAGGTTTCTTGTAACGATGTTCGGGTTCCGAGACTGTTTTGTAGGATTGGAAAAGGCACGTGAGGAGGGAATGGGCATACTGGTGTCTGTGAAGTCGGCGGAGTCGTATGCGGAGTCGGGCATTGGTCCTGGTTGTGCATGATCGAGATCTTGATCTTCGACTTCTTCGAGTTGGACCATTGCGACGGTGTTATCTGTGTATTGGGAAGGTGGCGAGGCGCGACTTGTGGGGTGAGAGGCGTGCGTGCTTTGATTGACTGGTATTGTGATATCAAGCTCGAAGCTTGGGCGTGAATTTCAGAGGCTATATCGGAGAAAGGAAAATCCGCGCCAAGACATTGGACATTCTGGTCGTCCGAGGGGTCTACTGTACATGCCAAATAAAGGATTTCAAAAATCTAACGCTGTTATACTAAAATACATATGATATACCATGGCTATCTTCGTCCCAGTTTCCATTTCGCTATCTTCTCTTGTATCCTTTCCCAACCGAAATCGACCTTCCCGTTTGCTGTCGATCCCTCCTGCAATACCACAGTTGGAGCACCACTCCCCTGTCCTGCATTCTTCACATTTCCTCCAACAACTTCCCTCGCAACTCGCCTAAGATCCTTGACCGTCAGAGCGTCGATCTTCGCACACATTTCCTTCACTCCGACCTTTCGTCCATGAACCTGGACTTGCCGTCCAAGATCTTCGAGCTCTACCATCCGACTTTCCAGATTCATTAGCAGAGAGCTTCTAAGTTGGTTCTTTGCGCGATTGACCTCTGCTATTTGAAGCGACGAAAAGCCGGTTTCCAGTGTCAGGTTTTGCAGCTCTCTGCACATGACTTCCAGCATCTGCCACGCTCGCTGTGGAGTACAGCTTGCGCTTATGCCGAAGAGTCCGGAATCCGTATATGAGTGATTAAACGAAACACAGGATTCGACCCATCCGTGCTGGTTGAGGACATTAGTATATAGCCGTGAGTACATTCCCTTGCCAGGGCCGCCAGCACTGAAGGAGCCTCCACCTCCTAAAAGAGTCTGTAGAGTTGCAAGAGCGTAGATGTCTTCCGAAGAGATAGGTAGAGCCTCGAAGGCGAGGTGGATGTATGTGAGGTCGGGTAACGATGGGTTTGCAGGGGGTGGAAGTGGGGGCAGCGAGAGGAAGCCACCAGTATAATGTGATGCTGCGTTCAGATTGAAAGAGGGCAGCTGCGAATTGACGGGTGCTTTGGCCGAAGCGGAAGTAGACAGATTTTTGAGGAAGGGTACATGTGAAAGTAGACGGGAAGCCGTTTGAGGAGACGAAGGAGGTGTGGATGCGGGTGACGAGTAGGCTGATGATGTGGAGGAGGATGAAGACGACGAAGAAGACGAAGAAGATAAGCTTCGGGCTGATAAATCCGAAAGAACTGTTTCCGAGCCATGTTGGGATAGAATCGGTCCTTGCGAGCTCTTCATGTCGCCAAAGTAGTGCTCTGACATTTTGAGAGCTTCGCCGTGGGCAATACCGGCAAAAGCTACCACGATCTTCTCGGGTTTGAAAAAAGTATCCCTATACTTGGTCACGACATCCCTGTCGATATACTGTAGGCGCTCTTGAGGGCAGAGTAAAGGGTTCCCCAAGGTGTTGTCCTTGTACGCAGCCATGTTGACAAGCTCCGGTAATATCAGCTCAGGCTTCGACCAAATCTCCCTAATCTCGTATTCTGCTGTCTCCAACTGCTGCTGGACCTCTACGTCGGTAATCAAGGGGTCTCGAATAGTCTCAGCTAGTAAGCCCAAGGTGGTTGGCACGGCAGAGTTGAAGCTTGCAGACTGGTACATGAGAGATTCCCGGGACGACGCGCATTGTATGTTTCCTCCCAGACTCTCCAGTGACTCAAACATTTCGTCTGAGGTTCTCGATCCTGTAGACTTGAAAGCCAGCCGATCTATGATATGACTGACACCCTGTAGTTCTTCACTTTCATATCGCGATCCTGCATCGAGATATACGCCGACGCCTGAAAATGGTCCTGGGAGAGCTTCGGTGGCCACGCGGACACCGTTTGGGAGGGTCGTGACTTGATCAAACTTTGCCGGGTCCTACTATTGGTTAGCACACGGACAGACGTCTCCAATACACCTGATAGCTCTACCTTTGGTGCTTTATCAACGACAGTAGCCAATCGTCTTATCAAGGGGGAGCGCCTCAGAGGTTTTGCACCAGCCTGCATTGACAGGCGGGCCAGCGCTCGAGACTGAGATGACTGCATCGTCTGCAGTGAATGCGAAGGTTCTGTTCGTAGGAGGATATCATTGATGAACTGGCTCCTCTAGGGGCGAGTAGGCGGAGGATTTCTTTGCCAAGCCCGCTCGCCTAAACCTACCATTCTCGATACTACATTTCATCCTCCAACGCGATATGTAGATGGATGTGGGAGGAAAGCGACCTGTGCTATAGTATGTTAGGCATGGGGAAGAGCAAGCCCCCATGGACTCCCCTCGCATAGTGCTGGTGATATTCTTCCTACTCTTCCTCTTCCTCTCGCCGGACTCTCATCCACCATCACTTCAGCAGCAGCGGGAGCTGGACTACGCTGTACTTGAGGAGCGCCGGTCTTTGGATGTTCTCAATGCCTCTAGCTACCGAGCACTCGATGCTCCTAACAATAAATGGTTGAACATTACAGGGTTGCGGCAGGGGGATGGCTACGCATGGGAATTTCTACCGAAGGTCCAGGCCAGGGCACAAGAACAGATAGATCTGATCCTGGCAACATCAAAACCTTCCAGCAGGTTCAAGAATGTGTCCGTGGACCTGGATGCGTCAGGATCTGACGACACAACCGAGAAGAGCATGATGGTATCTGTGGATGCTCTACCCATGTATAGAAATGTTACGGGCATCCTACATGGCAATTGGGTTCGCTCGGCTGTGCAAGAAGAGGTGATACAGCCAAAAGTAAATCTCAGTATCATAGCACCGACTGTGTACTATACCGCGACTGAATACAACCGAAACATCACTGGCCAGACAGGGGACCTGCGAATACAGCTGCATGAGCAGGATCATGGGAATCCTTTGCCAGATCCTGGCATGGCCAGGAATATCAAAGCACAGGCGACTATCAAGGATGAGACATCGAGCGGTGATGGGTGGGAGATGACTCTGCGTGGGATACATTACCCACAGGACGGAGGAATATTGCTCTCCACAACGTCAGAAAAGTTCGCTGGTATCTTTGCGTTACCACAATTTGCCTTGTCGGAAAAAGCTTTCGCCCTTGCTCAGCGACTTCTCAATCAGACTCTCATGTCCACGATCAATGAGCAAGAAACGAATGTCAAGAGTGTTCTAAATCCATGGTCATCGTCACCCAACAACCCCTCCGAGGATTTGTTTCCCGTTCCTCACTGCGAATATGTTGTATATCTACAACAGCACCCGGTTGAGGACTCAACCATTGATATTAACGAATTAGAAGACGAATTGCGCTTCCCCACAGGCGCAGCCATGCCACCAGCTCCACTTATCAGGATGTCTGCTTTGATTTTTTCCCCTGACTGTGGGTTCGTTCTTGAGTCGAAAGGTCCCCCAAATTTTGTTCCTTCACAGGGATTACATCTTAATGGCCGCAAACAGGAATCATTCATGCGTATTGCCAAGCGTTGTATCCTCGCTTTCGCTACCGTGATCTGTGCACAAATCTATCTATTAATCAGACAGATGAAAGATGCATCTACGCCATCAACGAAAAGTAGAATCAGTTTCTATACTATTGCAACGATGGCCCTGGGTGATGGTTTTGCATGTATGGGCTTCATGGTCGTGAGCATGTTCGTTGAAGTCGCGTTTTTACCCCTGATAGCGACCGCCTTTCTTTCCTTCCTTGGGGTCAGCTTCTTTGGAATGAAATTTCTGATGGACATCTGGACTGTACAGGCACCAGAGCGGCAAGAAAGAGCGCGGGAGAGGCAGAGGGAAAGGGACCGTCGATCTGCAGCATCAGCGCCTACGGAACCACCGGTCAATGCTCCTACTGCTACTCCTCGTTCAGCGCCTGTCGTCACGGCGGCCGGAGTGGACACCCTGCCTCTTCCCGTCACTGCGCGCCGACAAGCTGGCAATCCTATCATCATAACACCAGATCAAGCCCTTGACGCTGCCGAGACCGAAGATAATGCTGCAACCCAAACTACTCCACAGACCGCCCTTGGGAGCGCCCGTCGCGAAATGTCGGCTCTTTACTCCAAATTCTACTTCCTTCTTGTGGGTATCCTTCTACTCTCTCTGCATGCAACAACCTGGCCTACCACCCTCCGTAGCATATACAGCAATCTGCTTGCCTTCGTCTACCTTTCATTCTGGGTTCCGCAGATCCACCGCAATATCTTTCGCAACTGTCGGAAAGCTCTCCGCTGGGAGTTCGTCGTTGGCGAAAGCGTCCTGCGTATCGCTCCTATTCTGTATTTTTACACCATACCCGACAATATCCTATTCATTGAAAACGATGCCAATGCTGCTTGGGTTTTGATCGGCTGGGTATGGATCCAGATTTGGGTGCTTATCAGTCAGTCGGTGGTTGGCCCACGCTTCCTCGTTCCGAACGGCTGGGCACCACCGGCATACGACTATCATCCCATTCTACGGGAAGACGACGAGGAAGCGGGCGCGACGCTGCCGATTGGCTTCACCCAAGCTACCGCCGACCCCTCTTCACCGAGCGCAATGAGGCATGGTGAGAGTAAGGAGACGGGCAAGAAGGTGTGGGACTGCGCTATCTGCACCGAGAACATTGAGGTCTCTATCGCTCCTGCGCCTAGCAATAGCGAAGGCGAAAATACTGCCTCCGTTACAACCACTACGATCTTCAGCAGAAGAGCGTACATGGTAACACCGTGTAGGCATATCTTCCACAGTCATTGTTTGGAGGGATGGATGCGGTATAGGTTACAGTGTCCGATCTGCAGAGAGAACCTACCGCCATTATAATCATCCCAATAGACCCTTCTACCCGAATCATGCTTCTAGACAAGCAAAGTGATGTCCTTCTATTATGCAGTGTCTGTATCATTGACCCTACGCGCGGTATACCAATACATACTTAGCCTGAACATCACACCTCGTGAGACTTAACAGCCAAATGCTTCGGTTGAAGTGGGTCCTTAGAGGACACCAAGATGGGGAAATCTTCCTACCTAGACGATCAATACTCATTCCCAATCTATACTTTCTGCGAATCACCATGAGTAAGAAAAGTTGATACTCCTATACTAACCCACTAACCCTCAACTAGAATCCACATCGCAAAGCCAGAAACCACCACCGCCTAAGCATCCAATTCTCCACTCGCCAGAACCAGCAGTCATAATACTGGCCACAACTACGTCATCATCATAATCATCAAAAATAAGTTCAGATGACTTGCACACCACACTCTGGTCATACGGAAGGAACACGATCCTAAAAGCCGAAAACGTCAGAGATCTAAAGCAGGTATGGAAACATTTCTATTTGTATATGTCTGAGTGGAGGTTCGAGAAGATAACTCGAAGAACAGGTACGTCCCGGGTAGAGAGAGAAAAGTGGGCATGAAGGGCCAAAAAGGCCAGAGAAGAGCATAGGTTTTGGCAGCGTCAATTGCAATACCTCTGTGTCTGTCCCAGAGGGGCAGCCGTTCGAGATCGCATATACTGAGCATCCTTCCTTGAATAGGCCTGCCGTAGAGAATCTCAACCTTTGCCAGCATATTCCTTCGTATCTTGAACAACCATGCTTCATGACAGCGTAAGATGTGTTCAGGATAGTTGACTAAACCATCTACAACTTCACGACGCGCAAGGTGGTCGTAGATCAATGTTTTGCCTTTGACAAACGTGTTGGTCCATGACTAACCCAATAAATACAAGGATTTATTGGATATGCAGTCTCTCCATTGTGTGGATTCTGGGTGAGAAAACTGTGATTATGCAAATGATGAGCGATTGGCCAGTTGAAGTCTCTAGATAGCGGCACAAGTTCATCTTGACGCCTAGGTGGGTTCCACAAGAGGGATTAAGTTTCTTAAATTTAGGTAAACTTATTACTAGTATTGAACGCTCGCCATTTCGACTCTGACTGCACCGGAAGGGTTTGAGAGCACTCTTGGTTCTGGGTAGGTTAGTAGTTTACCTTGCAGGGACTGAATTCCCAAGTCACGAATGTGTGGCTCGACTTCTCGTAAACGATTCAAAGCTTCTTGGCTCAGGTGTTTCTCAGGTTCCTCTAGCCAGAAGTCACCGAAAAGCCTGTAGCTCGGATGACAATTGCCATCGATTGCATCACTCGGTCTTTGATTTCTGACTGACAGCGCCATATTCAAGGCCAGTCGCACGAGTCAGGTAACCGACGAGGTAGAAACACTAAACTATAGTTGCATCACAGTCTTGGAAAGCAAACATGAGATTCGTTCTGGTTGCTGTGGTAAGAACTGGATAATATGATCAAATTTTCAGCAACATGCTGTGCATTGTGTCATATAGGCCCAACGATATACTGCTGTTGAGAGTCCTATTTAGAAGATAGAATAAAAAACGAAAAGAACAAACAATTTAGTCAGTATGGGGGTCGAACCCATGACTTTGGCGTATCACGTGACAATGATATTAGCACCACTAAACGAAGGTTAATAAGTTTTACATAAATGTCAATTCATTTGTACTGACCACTCTAACCAACTGAGTTAACCGACTTAATCATGAATTACGAATTTATTTCCATACCTAGCATTGTATCCGCTAGACCAAGTGTACTTGCTGTGAAGCCCGTTAGCCGCGTAATAAAGTAAGAAACAAGTACGGAAATTACCGCTTTATACGATAATACCTTGAAAACGGGAGCAGTTATTATTATAGTCTTTTATAATGACATATAATATACGAAGGTAATACAAGGAGTAAATATCTAGGGATATAAATAGATAGTAAGCTTACTTATCTACTATAACTTATCTGTTGTCGTTGGTAGACTAATATCGACAGAATCTTATTGTAGCTATCACAAGTTCACATAGTCGCTGGGAGGGTTGCTTCACATAAAGGAATGGTTGCTGGGAGAGATGCTGTATATAATAATGGATTATAATGTTGTTAGATGTTGTGCTTTGGTCAATAAGGACATCTCTTTCATACCCACTACTATATCGTCGACCATCTCTACAATCTCCACGTTGTCAAATGGAATCCCGCAGACACCGGGCACACGACATACCTCGTTCGATTCAGGCAGGGTCAAAGTTCATCTATGTTGAGATATGTAGGATATATAGTACATTGTCTGCAAGAGCGCAAGCAAAGCTGTTGCAAATATCGAACAAAAGCAACAATGAGGCTATCAAAGCTCATAATATATTGGCCCTCTAACATGACATCGATGACACGGCCGCGTCGAAAGGCTTACAGACTCATATAGGGCATATACTATTTAAATCTCTGAAGCGCTGAGCTTGTGAGTTAGTCCTGCTAGGTGGTTTTTTAAGACTATAAGCTGTTTGGTAGGCGTGGGGATGGGTACATCCTGGCACACGACATTTTGTATAGGGATTGAACGGATAAGAGCTGATCCTGTCATCCGTAAATTCGCTCAAATCTTTCTCCAACGATGTTATGGCTGTATTTCAAGTGCTGGCGTAGAGTAGCTCGGGTAGCAGATATAATCTTCGGTTTGTAGTCCGGGATTGGGCACGAAGTCGGCTCGAAGAGCCCCTTCTTTGAGTGCTTATTGTCGATATGCATATTCCAGGCATTCCGTGTCTTGAACGGACCTTCGTCGCAGTGCCAAAACAAAATCCTGCCAATGCAGGGCCGCAAAAGCTGTTTCAGAGGCAGTTGAAGACGGGTGGCACAAGGAGTGGATTGGTCGAAGATCTTTCTATTTCATCTCCGAACCATTCTTTGAAGCTGTACTTATGACTCGACATACGACCTTGTGCTCTTTGTAATGAGCGACCTGACACGTCCGCGTACAATAAATCACCGCTTTGCACCTCCCACATAGCATGAAAGGCCCAGAAACCTTGTCGCAATTCGCGCATCGCGCCAGTGGCGACAAATCTTCCCTTCTCCCACGTCCGCTCTTTGCCGCCGCTAATAGATCCTCCGCTCTCTTCCTCGCCAATCTCAACACCCGCTGTTCGCCCAAGCTGACATGCGCCGCGGCCCATGCATTCCCTCCCGGAGGATGGACGCTCGCTGCGAGTTGTTCTTCTAGCATTTCCAGTTGAGTTCCGAAATTTTCCAGAAGACCACAGAATGAGTCCACTAAAAATTGCAGAACTTCCACCTCATTCGATTCGTTAATTATTCCATCCGTAGCGTCAACTTGTATGACGGAGAGATCTGATTCGTCCAATCGCTGAATACGGAGGTATCGAAGGACATTTTTCGGTAGCGGATCGGTGAGAGTGAGGGAGATGGTACAGGTCGAATCGAGTCCAGCCGATATCCAGAGCTTTTGCTTCTGCTCCCAAAATGGGGCCGTAGGGTGCGTTGAAAGGACGATATCATAGCTGTCGTTGGGATTACTCGATAAGACGAAGCCATAGAGACGTAAAAGGCGGTTATTCGGAAGGGGACCATAATTGATAAAAACCTGAAAGAATATGTCCCATGTTACAACCACAAATCTAGCACCGTCAGAGAACAAAAAGAACATACCTGATCTCCGACTTTGTAGTCTTTCCCCGCAAGGACAGAGAGATTTCCGGACGAGGTATCGTAGACGTGACACTGCTTAACCTCAGAAGAGTGGTTCAACATGTCCGCGAAGGGTGCCAACAATCGAATCGAATTTCCATCCGGCAGCACAAAATCCATCCCACGACTCCATACAGTGGAGAGAGCCCACTTATACTAAAAGTAAGGGCAATACAGGTTAGCATTTGATTCGTAACATCCATCATACATGTAACACCTACATCTTCGATGGTGAATTTGTCGAGGGGAAAAAGATCTTGATACTGTCCAAAAATTCGCGCGACCAATCCCGCGTAGTCCTCCTCAATCTGTCGCTTTAGCTGCTTCGTTATGGTGTACAGTGAGGTCCCAGCGCAGACTTCCAACTCGTTCTCGGTAAAAAAGATGCTTGAAGAGTAGCTCGTAGGTAAGGTCGTCACATGGCTTCGCAGGCCATTGTATCCCGACTTGCGTGATCGGACGAAGAGGATATATATCGCCAAGGTGTCTTCGACAGTCAAGGGCGGCTGCGCAGAGCGAAGGGCTGGCCCCAGAAGGGGATCTGCATATGCATGTTCGACTGTCCAGAGAATGCCACATGGAATGGTGAGAGCCTTTTCTCCTTCCTTAAAATACTGCAGTGATCTAACACCACGCCCGGTGACCTGAAAATTGGCGAGCTCCAAGTCGTTCAGGCCGACCGCTCCAGATTCTTTTAGCCAGCTTTCCATATATATGGAATCGGATACAGAGGATAGGCAGGGAGATGTATGAGGGCGAGGACTGCTACTAAAGACAACTCATATATGCGGAGGAAAGTAGCCGAGGGATATATCACGTGATACGGCTTGGCAACTAATCCGAGACAATCAGTGGGGATCAGCATGGCAATTAAGGTGACAATCTACCCAAGACAATCATCAGGGCAATATCTGATCGAAAGAGCCTTCACGATGTCGAAGCCACTCAGGGAATCGGGGTGGAACATTCAACTCCATTGGATTCCAGTTCACACAGGCATACTTGGACATGAGGAAGCCGACAAAGCCGTTAAAGAGGCCGTAAGATGGAGACCAAGACAGCCGTACACATCCCCGTCAGAGGAGATAGAACATCCCGATTACCTTCACCCACAAACAGCCGCGATAAACACCGTGGTTCGAGACGCCATAAAAAAGAAATGGAAAAGTCTGGCGAAACGAAACGAGAGGATCGCACCTACGTCGATTCACGCCGGAACCAACGAAGAAGGTTCTTACACTGCATAAGGCTACCCACCGGTTGATAAGCTTTGTCATCATCCAACTGCGAACAGGCAAATTCGGATTGAGAGATTTTCGGCATGGAAAAAGGTTTCAGGTTTCGAAGGCCCTCAATATCCGTGTGGACAAGGGGGGCAGACGGTGCCGCATATCCTCATCAGCTGCAGAAATTTCAGAGAAGCAATAGAGAGGATGTGGACAACAGAGTGGGAATATAGTTTTGGCATCCATCATAAATCACGGAAGGTCATAGGCCTCCGCATATTACTCACGGTCCCAAAATATGCAGTAAACCCGGCCAAATTTATACTGGAAACGGGGCTTCTGGGGCAATTTAGAAGTAACCACCCGGTACAATAGGCCCAGTGCCTCCTATTACTAGGGGTAGAAGTTACAATATCCGGCACACGCCAACTTTAGATAGGGGAAAAACAAGAATTAAATAAGCCCATTGCTGGCAATAATGGGATCTAGAGTACTCTATATCGGGCGAGGTTCTTGGATGCCTTAGGCGCCGAAGTCTAATTAGTAAGAATTGCATAGCCATCGATCTCCGCGGCTGGGTCAGCTAATGAATAAGGAACTACTACTACTACTACTACTACTTGGGGATCAGCACTATTCGTAGAGTTCTGAGTCTATATAAAGACGCTCGTTACCACAGTTTAGATAGGATTCTCGTAGTCAATCTCCCTTATGAACATGGTTTTAGCTATCTCATAGTCAATACAACTTTCATATCTTATAACACCATATCTGATGTCCTTCGAAACAGCTCTATGTGAGACGTGTCCCCTACTAGGTGAGTATAGGAAGCAGATCACAACAGAATATTACGATCATCGATCACATTGGTATATAGAGACCACAATGCTTCTTTACATAAGAGAGGAAGATTATACTCAATCTTATTCAAAATTTGGTCTATAAGTACCAGCTAGGACCAACACCTCGGTTAGATCCAAAATCTTTAGACTTATCGCACAAGTGAATGCTATTGACATCAAATCATTCTCATTTATAGATGAGTCCCATTTTCCACTAAGAGCGTTCGCGCATTCAGAGTTTCCTTGGAACCTTAGAACCCTCCAACACTGGTAAAAGAGAACATTACTCTATTACACTGACCCACGAGCAAGTATAGTAAGGAAGTATTCTCACCTGGTACAACAGCATAATTTGTGACACCTTCCTATAGAGAAGGCTCGTTAGTCAGAAATTCACAGATAATCTCGGGTTTTGCGTCACATTCCAACGTACAACCCGTAACATACCAAGCCCGATAGATATGCGCTTTGCCTCGTTCTTCCGCGGCTTCGCCTACTAATATCCTTCCCAAATCCAATATACTTGCCGCTTCGATGTCCTGCTGAGACAATACGATACAGTTATTCCTCATTGACGAATAGGCTCTGGTCCCTCTGTCCACCTGTTCTCTTAGGACCGTGGTTGTTTCTCCAGAGACTCCGCTCTAAAAGATCCTCAAGATTGCCGAGATGAACGCCCTGAAACAAACTCCACCCAGACGGCTTAATTGATTGAGCCCCCAGAACCGGTCGTGGCCCCGCAGAGAAAGGGCGGACCCAATCCATGTCTACCGTTACTCGATCAAAGTCGAACGGGTTTTCGACCCTTATGCCTAATCCTGGCACCAGGTCTATTCGCTGACCCTTCGGCATCCTCCCGGGCCACCACCCGTGAGCCGAAAGCGCCGGACTGAATCGGATAACATACTTGTCGCCTTGGACGTCGACGATTCGAGCAGGAAGGTAGAGATGCGAAGTGTCAATAGTATGGTAATGGAATCGGAAATCCGGGTACATGACGGGTGCTTCAATAGAGTCGCCGATATGGAAGCAACGATAGGGTCGGACGTCGTACCTTTGTACGTTTCTTCGCCATGGTCGCCGCAGTCGCCGCGAGCCCTTCCCGAGCTTTATCAACTGCTCTTCGGGAAAGAAGAGGCTACCGCTATCATTCTCATCCCCTTGACTATCGTCCAGAGCTTGTGTCGTATTAGTTGGACCGTCCCAATCGATATACTCTATCTCATCGCCGTCCACCGCCGTGACTCTCGCATCGTACCAAAATCCGTCGTACTCAATCTGGTTAAACCACAGAATAAGAATCGCACCTCGATAGATGTACCGCATGGTGTCCTAGCAGAATAATACATACCTGAACCTTTTCGCTAATTTTGGGTGGGTCGGTAAATACCTTCGACGGCCCCAAAAGGTTATAGTCAAACTCCAATGCAGTAGAAAAGGAGGAATTATCGTCGTCGCGTAATATCTTGTCAAAGGAATTCTTAAGAGGTCTCGTGGAAAACTCAATAGCACTCGAACCTACACCCGTCGTGATGATGTACTGCCCCCCGTAACATGCCTTGAACTCGGTGATGTGAAGGTCGCAGCTCCAAGCATGGCCACCTGATTTTAGCTCATGTCGAATAGACAATGGAGCGCCGATAGAAATGCCCCCGATCGGACGAACTTGCTTCGAAAGACTCTTACGCTCGATTTGACCAGTCTCAAGATAGCGTACGTAAACGTGAACGTCTTGAATGGTATCTTTGAAGTAAGTGAAGAGGAGTTCGCTGCTTGAGCCTATGGAGTCTCGTTCGGTAACGATTCCAAGTTCATTAGAAGTTGGAACGGCCACGATTTGGGCAGAGATCCAGCCGACGTGATCGGAAGGGGACTCAATTGCCGCCGGCAACGGAAGATCCCCGGATGCCCTTTCACATTCGACAAGTATACCATAGCCTGCGGATTCGATGGTTATTCTTCTTATTGTATCAGACAGGGAGGAGTCGTGAAGGACATTGAAGAAGTTTCGAGGCTTGACATAGCCCTTGTGCAGCGGATCAAGAGCAGATCGGAGAGCAGGAAGCCAGAGAGGTCGGATAGTGGAAAGACAACGCATGCCGTTTTGATCGATGCGATAGCGAGATCCTTGCTCGCGAACGAGATTGATATTTCTGCGGTCAACAATCCCAGTTGGTACTTTTTTGAGAACAAAAGACGTTTCAATCTCATGTACAAAGCGTGCCCAAGAAACGTACAGCGTCTGTCAATGAATAACGTGTCAATACCTTACGATGCAGCTATATTGGAATTCAGGAAGGGAAGACAGTGAGAAAACCTTGAGCTCCTTACCTCATAGCGAAGAGCAGAGGCGCAAAGTTCGTCCTTCTGGAATCGATCCCTCCAGAACGACGCTCCTTCTGGATGCTGCTCTTGATAATCCTCAACGGCCGACGTGTCGGGACATAGAGTGACCTCTTGCAGTCGTTGTCGAAGGAGTTTGCATTCCTTCATGAGGTTTCCCACCATCAGGTCGATGCTTGCAAATTCCGTGCTGTGGCCCACCTCGAGCAAGTGTTCATGTATAGTTGGATTTTTTGCGACGGGGGTAGATTCAATGATTCCACTCTCACTCGACCGTCTCTGTTGCGTCCTAATGTCGTAGAGAAGCATAATAGACACTGCGCCATATACCTTTTCAAGTTGTTCCGCCTTGCGTTGAATCTCATCGAGAAGATCAGGAATCTTGTAGAAAGCCCATAATCGCTTGACATATTTCTTGCCACGTGCCTCTGGCTTTGTAGTCGCAGTGTTCGGCGCAAGGATTTCGACGCCTAGGGCCTTTGCACATTTTGTATACGATTGTGCAATGCTCTGCACGATATCCACGATCATCGCAATCTCTGATAGATGGGTTGTAATTATGTCATCATTCCCGCGATCCTCAAAGAGCTTGCACAAAAGGCGAAGTTTGGTGTTTAACAGGTTGATCTCTTCGGCAGCTTGATTCAACGACTCAAACCGGGCTTTGATGTCGAGACCCAGATTGATGATGATGTTCAGCGTGGAAATGATATCCAAAGACGACATAGTGATAGCGGCTAGAGAATTGTATCCTGGTTCTGCCTGCGCAAGGTGAATCCGGCGCAATTTAGGGTCGGCACTATTCTAGGGTTTATCCGTCACCGAAGGTGTAGTAGGCGAAGCTGAATATATCAATTAACAACGAGGCAGTTTCAGGCTCCTGCTTACTACGCAAGATCGATTGACTGATTTTCCCCACCTAAACCATGCGTCCAAAAGCGATGAATGAGTATGGGTATTCTATTCCTAATCCCATCCCCAAATCCCATCACCCCAGCTCCCAAGCCGCCAAACCCTGAAATCCCATCGCCTCCCTCCCCCTCGCAGCGCGCCACTCCTCAACACCCAACCCCCTCCCCCCCCGTCCCCCCATACTCTCAACCGCATAAACCGTAACCGTCTGACCCCTCTTGCCCAGCCGTCTCGGCTCCAGATCCGCCCACCAGAACAAGCCATTGGTCTCGAAGGGCACGGCATCATCTTCTCCACCATCGAGACCGTGGATCGAGAGGAAATACACAAAGGGTTTGCCGGCGCCGTTCAGAACGGGATCCCAATGCTCGCAGACGAGGGAGAATTGGAAGCGTAGGGTGGGAGCTGGATGGTGGGCGATGCGGATAGTTTTGTATTCGGGGAGGAAGCTGGATGCGCTGATGCCTTCCTGTCCGGCTATATTGTAGATTTGTGGCGGTTCTCCGCCTGCGTCGCCGGTCATGTATTCCTCCCAGCTCATACTGCTACCGTCGGAGCGGAAAGCTTGAGATCGGTTGCTTGGGAAGTGCCGGAGGCTGAATTCGTCGTTGGACATCGTGAACATGCGCGGAGTAAATTGCTTGTTGTAGGGTTGGCCTGCGCCGGATATGTTACCGGCGCCCCAACAGGTGTCGATGCATTTCCACTGGCCGTTGTCGATCTTGACTGCGTTCCAAGCGTGATTGGAGTTTTCGGTCGGCAGCGGGGTCCCAGGCGCCAGGGAGGCGGCGAATCCGAAGCCCTTGCCATGACCGCCGACGACGACGGATTCCATGCCGGCTTTGGAGGCTATAGCGGTGAAGAGACCGGCGTAGCCTTCACAGACGGCAAGGCCTGTGGCGAGGGTGGAAGCGGGAGTAGAGGACTTGATATTGTCATTGAAGAAGGATACGACGTCATACTCGACGTTGTGATGGAGCCAGGTGAAGATACAGCGAGCCTGGTCGGTTGGTGACGAGAATGGGGCGGTCAGTTGGGTGGCTAGCCAGTCAAGGGATGGAACAGATTGTCGGGGAAATTTGGAACCGTGAGCGTCTGGACCGGAGAAGTCGCGGCAGATGAGGCAGGATGTTTCGGAGAGAGGTGCTTGGGTATGAGATGTAGGCTTTGGTTTTGTGGCCATTGCTTTGGATAGATCAGGGCGAGACGTGAGAGGAACAGGCGGTGGGACTGCAGCCTTGGAATTTGTAGGAGTGCTAGCTGTTCCATTGACTCCGTTCGCGGTGCTTGGATCTGGAAATTTGGGCATGCCGTTAGTGGGAGTGGGCCTAGGAGGCTTAGGAGGCGGTTTCTCTGCAGAGAGGTCCCGGGCATGTACCGGTCGTTGCGACCTTCTGGGCGGAAGCTGGGGCGTCGTAGGCGGAGGAGATGCAGTGTCCACTGTGACCACATGTTGAAATGGCGTTGTAGGATTCAAGGATGCTCTCTTCTTCTCCACATCCTTGTACCCCGAGGAAGCCCTCGATTTTTCGATGTCTTTATATCTGTTCTCCACATCGTCTCTGGTCCGCTTGGGTGGGAGGGGCGGCAGGCTCAAAGGGTCGAACGTCGGAGCTTTTACCCTGCCTGAGTCGAACGAGGTATGTCGTGAGCTTGGTGTCCTCGGAATTCCATTTGACAACGTGGAGATGGTGGAGATGGTGGACGATATTGACTCGCTAGACACTTTCCTAACCAGCTGCTGCTCGGAAGGTCTGCGTGGCGGCAAAGCGGGTGAAGGTTGCGTCGAAGCCTTTCTCACAGGTAGTCTTGGAGGTGGTAACGGAGCAGGCTTTGTGGGCTGACCGATCTTTTGACCTGTTCGAACGATGTCCGTAGGTGGAGGAAGCACTGCCTTTCTAGGTCCATTGGGCTCATTGCCGACACCATTTCTACTTGACGATCTGACGTGGTTAAGAGTCTGAGGTGTAGCGATTGACTGACTTCTCTGTTCCAGCTGAGGCCTTTCGTGAGCTTGGGTGTTCCAATTGGAATGCTTGGCGGTGATGGGAGCCTTCCCAACCTGCTCCAGGTTGAGCGCGGAAATGCGAGCTTGAATGGAAGACATCCGCTATAGTGACAAGTCTATAGGATATTGACAACAGAGAAAATAAATTGGAGGCTGGATTGCACTTTCTTGGCGCCGTTTCATGGTACATTTGCATTAGCGACGGCGGAGGCTGTGCACGCACCAAAGGATTCGTGCATGGCTAATGCAGGATGTGATACGGAGGCACGGAGGTCTCTGTGTGTATAACGAAGTACGTGCGGATGTCATTGGAGAAGGTGAGAGGTCTTGTAGGGCGCCACAATAAGCTAAGCGCAGCATTATCGAACTACTGTTTAATATACATGCTCCACGCTTTCACGCTTACATGACAAAGGATATTATGAAGAACATGATGATCCACGAGTCTAGACGTCTTCATGTGCTGTGCCCTTGCCTTGTCGCCCATTCGGCGGTGGTGCGTTATCTCATACAGGGTAAATAGGCAACCAACGCTCCACGGTCAAGAGATGATGGTGAACAAGGCTCGTGACTCAAATTCAACATTCACTTTTGACTTTGTGCTACGGAAAATATCCTATCCAATATCCACAAAACTCCGAGCCCCTCAGGACCGCCCCCTAGTTACAATTGTAAAGCAGCAATGGGAGAGGGGGCGCAAGATCGTAAGTCATAATAGCCGGTCTGAACTCGACCAGCCATGAAAAGGGTACCACCAAAAAATCTCACCATGGTAAAATCCGAAGAAGTTTTCGGAATTCTGTACAAGAATATGACTCTTTAGCGCAAGATGTAAATGCTTCCACGTTTTCGGATCGATCGAATTCTCATGTCTAAACAACAGAGGCTCTCGACGGGCCTCGGGGGATCGTAGCGACAGAATGGGGTCATCTTCGTAACGCCATGATGCGTCATGCGGTGTATCTGTATGTACTCAAGACTTGTGGATGTTTGTATTTACGTGGTCGTGTGAAGGGAGGCTTCTTCTCTTCTCCTCATGTGTGCGGCTTGTGTCAGCAGCGATTGACACATCTCGTGAGTGACTATCCATGATTAGCTGAGACTTACTGCTTGCAAGGATTGTATGAGACTCACTAGGCCATACGGCGGCTTTGTCGAACATGCGAGCATGCACTAGCAACAGTTTGCTGCCATATCCACTCTCTTCCATACTGGGACCGTTTCTAGGTGGCGCTGAAGCAACCGAGTCCATAGTCCCGCTATTGGCCAGCTTCGCTTCGGCACTTGTGAGAACTTTATCGATTTTCTCAAACAGCTTCAAGTCTTCGTCTTCCAGGAGCATGATAGCCGGCACTTGGCTATAATCGATTGCGTCCCTCCCAAGGATGCCGAGATACCGACCCACACGCTGTTGCACTGTCGAAACCCACTCTGCGAGAACTTGGGCACAATCAAAAGCGCACAACCCGGACTGCAAGGGCAGCTCTCGTGAGGTGTAGTCCGCAAATGAAACACCAAGTGTGTCCGACATGGCCAAAGCGTTGACTGCGTAGGTAGCTGCTCTTCGTAGCTGCCGCTCACGTTTTGTACATTGTCCCGAGCTTTGGCTTGGCTGCTTCGTTCTTATTGACTCAGTGGATGATTGGTCTTCAACCTTGACATGCGGAGCATCTGTGCTTGGGGAACTGCCCGTCGTGCCTGAATCAGCGGCAGAACCGCTGTTGCTGGTGTTGGGAGAACACTCTGCGTGCTGAATCATCTCGGTACCCCGAGCCAATTCCTCTGCCATGGCATCGAAGTCGCGCTTAAAGAAAGCCTCCTTAGATCGACCGAGGTTGACGAACAAGCGAACGTATGCAAGGTCCAGATATGGTATGCAATCTGCAGAGAGGGAGCTGGCACCGAATGGATTGGGCCTCTCCACGCTATGCTCGGGGTGGGTAGCCCAGGCTGCCAGCCACGCTCTCAAAGCCGGCTCAATATGAGCGTGCATGGATTCAGTCTCCTGCGTTGTCCACTGGGGTCCAGTATGTCGTTGGCGCGTTTCCCAAATGAAATTGTGAATAGCATTGATGAGTACAAGGCAGCCCAAGGTGCTTGGCTTGATATCGCTTTCAGGCAAATCTTGCAGGACAAGTGTCGACTGGTCGAACGGCTGGGGAGGCTGATGAAGCCTCTGCCGTGGTCGTTGGCTTGCCATGAGCAAGGAGCTTAGTGCGGACGCAAAGGATAGATTCCTATGCTCAGCAGAGACATAACCACCCAGTGAGTACCATAATTCGGCAGAGTCGGCGGACCACAGAGCTTCATCGCATGGGAGATCGAGCCCAATCTCGGAGTTCATTAGGGCAGGGGCATGATTATATGCAGAAACGCAAAGACTTGATAATACAAAAATCGCGTAAAGCGTACGCTTGCGCTCCTCACCAGAAATCCAGTGATGCCATTCTCTCGGGGTGTCGAGGGTATTGTAATTGCCGGTGCCGCTCCACCGTCCAAATCTTGTCCCATCTGCGCCCATGTGCATGTCGAGAAAACCCTCTGGCAGAGGTTTTGTAAGTTCTGCTGCTCGAGCCAGATTGACGAGAGCGGCGCAGTGCGTACTTGCGATACCTGCCAGCGTCTTATCCCCACAGTTGAAGCCATAAATGACGTTGAGTAGCATAGCCTGGACAAGCCACAAAGGAGTATTGTGAGCAGAGCTTTCGCTATTGTTATGACTGCCATGCAAGGTTGCTGACATATCCGCTTTGCGTCGTTCTTCTAGATAGAGCTGGATCATTTTCTTTGCCATTTCGAACAGTTCTCTGGACGCACTGAAATCATATTCGTAAAGCGCACCGACGGCCGCCATTGCAAGAATTAGAGAACCGCCGCCTCCCGCAATACCTGACTGGCCGAACGCAGATTGGCCGTTAGAAGCTCGGAGGTTGCTAGTAAATGCTGGAGAGTCAAACGAGAGCGAAGGGATATGCAGGAAAGGCAGATGGGGATGGAAGTAACGTATGTAAGCCGCGACATAGCGTTGGAGATCATAGGTGTTAGGCAGAGGCACACCGCCTGTGCTTCGAGACCTTACGGCGAACCCCGGGGACAGAGGTGTTGGTACCTGGGATTGTGAGGCCTTACGCCCGTTGTGACCGTATACGGATGGCTGTGACAGGCTCGTAAGTAGTGCTTGCCGGGTTGCATCGGTTATCGAGTCTGTAGAGACCGATGTTACAGAGCTCTGGCGGTTGCTGCTGCTGATTGACGCTGCCGAATTGCTGGGAGTTTCTGAATTGGCTGCCATCTGCGGATGCATATACTGACTGTCCATGCCAGGGAATATCGAGAGTGGCCTCTGAGATGGTAATTGCGGGGGTGACGGGAAATACTGCTCCTGATGTTCCGTATCGGCGTTTAACGATGTTGGGGACAGCTGCCCAGGAGGATAAAACGTAGGGAAAGTCGGTCCGGAGAGGTCCATGGGATAAGCTTGGGTAAACGATGTCTGGAACACCGTAGGATTCTGCCACACGCCCGAGGTGTTCATGGAATTGCTCGGAGCATCAAGCATAACCTCACCAACATCACCGGGGCTACCAGTACTAATCGCGGATGGCGAAGACCCGTCAATGGCATGCTCGTTGAAGTTGTTGTCGAAAGACATCTGATTCTCAAATGTGTTCAACCAAGCAAAATTTCCGTCATTTTCCATGCTCAATTGATTAAGAAAACCGTCATGGTAAGGAGATTGGCCGTCAAAGTTGCCGATCTGTGAAGAATTGGAGTAATGCAGTTGCGCTGGGTTCACTGTGGAGCCTGAACCAAACCATAGACTTTCCATGTCCACCTCACCACCAAACCCTCCAAAAGGTGGAGCTGTCCGCAAGCTCGCGCTAACATCGATACCATGGTTCTTGGTCTCCAGCTTAGGGAGAACATGAGGGTTACCACGATGCCCAGTTACAGCTGCCATTCCTCGTGGGTGGTAGCTACCAGCACCTGGGAGGCCAGCCATACCGGAATAATTACTCATACCCGGGCCCATTTCATGTCGGCCTGCGGAAGAGTTCGCAGCCGCAAGCATTCCGAGCGTCGCATTGTCTACGTGACTAATGGTGTTCGCCCTCGGGCGCATTGAGCTAGTTTTGGACGTGCCAACAGCGTTGTTCGCCATTGAGTTCTTACGGACTTTCGCAGTTCCACCTGCAGCCGCACTACTCGTGCTTTCGCGTCTTGATCCCCGCTGGCGAGACGCTGGTAAAGCAGTCATGTGAAGCTTCTGCTGATGTCTTAAGAGCAAGTCCCGCCGGGCAAAGCACCGCGTACATTCAGGACATGCAAAAGGCTTTTCCTTCGTGTGTGAGCGTTCGTGTCGCTTGAGATGCTCAAGGCGTGCAAAGGATCGAGTGCATGTGGCACATATGTGAGGCCTTGGTTTATGAACCTTTGGTGGAGGAAAATTTGGGTTCCCATTCTGAACACCGCTCAATGACTTTGAATGTAGACGGCCTGTCAATAAAATCAGCCTTACTGCGATGTTGGTGCTGGAACCAAGTGCAGATCCCGGATGAAGCTTGTCCAGCCAGACATACCGTTTGGATCTCCAATTGCAGCGCTGTTTCCATCAACGCCCACACTTCCACCTGGCACAGGCCCGCTCGTCGAAGGCACCGTGTTGACTGAATCACGGGCTCCCACCATATCCGAGAGCATGTTCGTGACCAATCGTACGCTATATATGCCACCAATCCTGCAATCACCGAATGCTTATATAGAACTTCCCCCAAGCCAAAACCGCCAGTTGGAGATATTAGAGTGTTGCGGATGTCAGACTGATCTTCGAGAGCGTGGGTGGTGATGCAGGGAGTAATTGGTGGTAACGGGGTATTTGGCAGACCCGATGGCAACTAGGATCATGAATTCATTAGCATGCGAATGATGGTCGAGGAAATCGAGAGTGGAGGTCGAGTCTGGTGCTCACCCTATCATTTGAGACCTGTGCGGATAAACGTCGATGTGCAGATGCAGCCAGCCGTCATCCCAGGATAGCGTAACGGCTAGAGAAGGCTGCTCCAGGCCGCCCAACAGAATTGGGTGGTGTTTTCGAGTCCGTTGAAGATGCTGGTTGAACCACAGTGGGCAAGGACAGACGACGGCAATTCTGTAAACGGCTGTCCTATTCCAAAACACTGCGCGAGACGCCCAGCTCGCAGTGAGCTTTGTGCCACGTATGTACAACGTCCAGGTTAAGCGCCCCGGCCGATGCTATTGATGTTATATTGGCCTATGCGATTTGGTTTGGCTCTTGGTGCAGTGCGCTCCGTCTGGTGTCAGGGTTAGCGATCTTGGTCGTTGGAGCGCCGATGCCGACAAGGATGGAGCTTCGAAAGTAATGCGTGGGGAGACCAGGAAGGTCGTCCGGTGTTATGCAAAAGGTCGCAATATATGATACAAGCTGTATGACCTTTGACCAATTGACAGGCGAGTCAAGTGTTGAAGGGATGAGAAGAGTGTTGCTGATACGGCAATTCGATATGACGGAAGGCTGTCTGCCGCGTTGACTTCATTGGCGGATAGAGGCAAGAGGCAATCCTAGTAAGCAAATGCTTAGACTTGATCGGCCGTCATGCGCATTGGCACATTCTGACGGGCTGCAGGATTCTGGTTGGTGGGTGTTCGGGCGTTGAAGGTGTATGGTTCCTAAGGTTAGGTACGGTTAGGTACAGCGTTGTTCTATGAGGGATGGTGGATAGCGATCTGATAAGTGGTGATATGGATCTGCCTGCAATTTGGACGACGAGCAGTCATGACACAGATAGTACTCCGTATCTACCTACTTACCTTACTCCATGCAGGCGAGGCTGATCCGCCTTGGTTTGTAGACCCTGTAGGCAGGAACTAAGGTATCTTCAGAGGTGGTGCAGGCACTCCAAACACCCCGTCCCCAAACACTATTTTGACAGACGCACGAGTCCTTCATCTAAGCACGGGGTATACCATAAATCCGCTGATTACCGTTGTTTTGCAGCCTGACTAGACTTCAAATAGCGCCAGGATCAGCTCGTGACCAGAAGGTCCAAGGATTCCACGGGCCCCCCTGGTGGCGGACTAGACCTTCCAATACACACCAAAAAGCAGCGGCAAGAGCTACCACCACCACCACCACCACCACCTGTCTGACCAGTGACCACGGCTCTTGCGCCGTCCAACTCTCGGGAAGAAAAAAGAAAGTTCCAGGGTTTCTTTGCTTCCGTTGCTTCAGGTGGAATAGGACTAGTTCTGAGCTTGAGCTTGAGCTTGAGCTTGTACTTCTCGAGGAGCAGCGGCCAGCAGTGGCCAGCATTCTCTCTCTTCATGCGCGTGAATTAGACACTGTGCCGTTGCCACGGAGGCGAGGCCAAGCGAATGAGTCGCCATGCCATGCGCGATTGGAAGCTGCAAGTGGCACACCATCTTGACCCTGTACTACTACAGCATACCTACTTAAGTAGTTGCTGTACTAGAGGAGCAGGGTATTCGAGGTAGTACTAGTATGATGGCTAATGGGCAAACGGGTGGGCCTAGGTAGTTTCAGGCCAAGGGACATTGCTGCTTAAGGTACCTTAGTGCTCTTCCACTGGTCTAGCTCGATTAATCGAAATCCGGGGTCTAGTGCCTTTTCCAACTCGCCGACGAGTCCATGTCTTGCATCCGCACCCGCCTTCGCCTACCACTAGCACTCCAGCAGGAAGATGAATGGACTGCACACCCAAGAGCCTCGCGTGCACGCACGTACCCACAACCTTTGGTCGGTTCGCGAGCGGGTCCACTACGCGGAATTTCGCCCATACAGAAGTCGTGGTGGCTTGCAAAGCTGCCGATCATCCATCGTCGCCGAGATTAATTGACCAGACAGCTGGCGAGATCGCTCAAAGATCGACTCCGAGTCCCAAGGGAACACCATCAATGCATGCAAACGTTCTCGTAATGGATCGACCAGAGCACCCTTCTAAGCCTCAACCCACAATGAAGACCCTCCAACAGGCCCTCTACTGACTGCTACCACTCATACTCTCAGGCCGCACAAGCTGCCAATATCTTCAGCTTACGTGAGTCTCGGAAAGACACATGACCATCGACATGCTCCGTATTCCTGGCCCTAGCATTTTACCTCCCGCACAGCAAATCTTTCACCATATGGAACTCAATCGCGATCCGTCAAAGACTACGGGCGATTGAACCCTTCTCTGAGCGAGAGTTCAGCCACCGAACTACACTTCGTGTGAGAAAGCCGATGATCCACCGGCCATTGAAATCATTTTTGCAGCTGATGTGTGTTCCGCTCTGGCATGAGGAATCTGATGGTCGGAGTGACATTGAGTATGGCCGGCAAACAAGGCTATGATCAGCAACCCGATCGTTCTATGGCCGTCAATCCTTAATTGCCAACACTCAGATGGCATTTTCGAACACGATGATAGAGTACCTGAGATGAGCCTAGATATGGAACGGGCAATTCCCCAGATCTGGCCCAAATTTCAGGTCAAAGCGGGAATCTGCATCACAGTGCCATGCAACCGTCAAGTCTTGAATAGTCATTTGGAATTTCCGACTCCGTACGAGCCAACACACTGACACACAGAATCCGACGGCCATACTACGGCCGCCGACTTTTGCCTGGTGCTGCTGCTTGCTTGGGGCCGTCATAGCCGGGTGGAGCGGCCAGAATTGCAGACAGCCAATGACATTGCAGAAGGTCTACTGCAAAGTCATGCACGGCATGCATATCCACTGCGTTGGCCTCTTTGCGATATTTGACAGCCCACTTCTGGCGCATCTCATCCCACAACGCTCCGGATTTAATACCACGGCGATTAAAGACTTGCGACGGGTAGCAGACTCGCAGATTCTCTACGGAGTATCAGGCCAATTATCCTCGAGCAGAATAACGACGCGCTAGTAATGATATGCGAAGTGGGAAACGCGATCTCGATTATCCAGCGGCGTTTGATCGACTTCGCCGGCGGCAATCCATGCAATCTATATTCAACAGCCTTCAAACAAGAAACAACAGTAGCTTCCAGCTCAGGTTATTACTTCTCCACACACCGCTGCCGCCCTTTTTGCAACCATTCCCCTTAGCTGCGGTGTTGATGGCATTCTATGACATCGAAGCGAGCTGGAGCTGTTAGATATCAACTACCACCCTCCGCTCGGGGACCTAAGCTTACCATCAATCTGAAGGCGCCTTTCGGTGGGAGAGCCTTGTTCATGGGCTTGCCTATCTACACGATCATGTAATCTGGGATTAGCACGTCATTCAGCTCATTCCTGTTTGCTGCCAGCAGTGTGGCTCTTACGGATGGCTCTACCAATCGAGGACAGATTGGATTAGAAACGGTAGAATCAACAGTGTCATGCGCCGCTTATGACTTCGATGGGATATGCAGCTACTAAATCGACTTGTGTCAACCATTGAACGACCTAGGCCCAAGTATAGGGCATTGACGCACTTGACGTGTGGCGCAGAGGATCTGGCCCAAGGCATGTCTACGTGCGATATATAATCCAGGGGTCTCCGCCAATCATACGGAGCCAAAGAGCCTCAAAGGACCGAGAGTATACTTGTTCACGCAATCTCCAGTAATTGATGCAATCTTTCCACTTTGAGTTAAGCAATATGCCTGTAACACTATTTTGATCTCAACTAATGCAAGCGAGCACCCTGGGCATACATGCTGGTAAACATTATGGAAAAGCCAGCGCATCTGTCTTCAGTACCTTTTGAAGATTTGCTTCTCCTTGTCTATAACTGGCCACCATGTCTACCGTTCCCTTGCTTTATCTGTCATAATCGCTCAAACCACTCCTACCTCGAGGGTGCCGCGCTGAACTAGCTCGAGAACCAGCTCTTGAGATACTGTCGCGAGGTTGGAGGGATCCAGCTCGAAACTCACCATCCCGACCAGGTCGTTGGGCGCCAGATATGGGTGGGCCTCGAGGGCGCGGTCGAGGAGGCCGTTGGGTGCCAATGGAAGAGCCTTGCGAAGGCCCCCTAGGAGGGCCTCGTCCGCCGAACCGATCAGGACCACTTTCATAACCTGGAGGGAGTCGCACGCCGAAGCGACCGGGATTCCCAAGCCCTGGAGGAGGCCGTGCAACCCCCAATCCTCTGGGAGCACCCAAGGGAATTGGGAGGCCTCCTGCATTTGGACCAGCTCTGGTACCTCCAAACCCTCCGTGACCTGTTGGATGGCCTCCAGGATATGGTCCGCCTCCATATCCAAGATTGTAGCCCGCTTCTCCCCGACCAGGGAGCCCTGCCGGACCATACCTGTCCCTGGGATACGGATTGCCGTTGGGACGGAAAGTACCCACGCCTCCTTGGAAGCCTCCAGGATATGGTCCGCCTCCATATCCAAGATTGGAGCCCGCTTCTCCCCGACCAGGGAGCCCTGCCGGACCATACCTGTCCCTGGGATACGGATTGCCGTTGGGACGGAAAGGACCCACGCCTCCTTGGAAGCCTCCAGGATATGTTCCGCCTCCATATCCAAGATTGTAGCCCGCTTCTCCCCGACCAGGGAGCCCTGCCGGACCATACCTGTCCCTGGGATACGGATTGGCCGGTTGGCCATTAGGTTGAAGGGGACCGGCGCCTCCTAGATCACATCTAATCAGTATTTCTGCATTGTGTACATATACAAGTATGCGTCAAGAAAACATAAAACCCGCATTCTGATGGACTCATCAATTCAGGGTTAGTATCGGAATAGTGGAACCGTTTGTATCACACTCAGCAAGCTTTCATCACACGTACCGCCACCATAAATCCGAGCACGGAACCTTGCTATGGAATCCTCTTCCGCTCTTTGAGTTTGCTGTCTCGAGATCTCCTTGTCCAGCGGGCCAAGACCTACCATTTTCATGATGACATGCGTGCCCCAGGGTGCCATACTGACTGTATTGAGTATGTACTCTTGTGGGAAGCCTAATTACTAGTGCCCTTGGCCGCGTTACCTGAGTCTCCAGCACTTGCTAGACGTGTGACTTAGATGCCCTTCAGCGTGTGGAGTATTCCTTTGGTATTTCGAGTATGCAAAAATACTCTGAGTGCGCGAAGAGGTAGATGATTTCTTGATAGTTGAAGCAACGTCCTTTAAGTTCCCTTGTCGATGGTCGAGGCCGCGAAGAAAAAGGAGTCTAGAGGATCGTAATACACAGTACTCATGTTCTTCCTCCGAAGTCGCAGTAGCGACGTGGTACATCATTGCCTGGTTTCATGGCTCCTCATGGCTCCTTCAAGGCAAAGTCTCGGAAGAAAAGCTTGAAAGTCTGGCACTCCGCGCCTTGTTGAAAGCCGGCGAGGCGTTAGAATTGTATTGATTAGAGACGGTAGTGAGCTGGAAAGATACACGCCGTTTACAGACTACTACTCGTTTCAGATGTCTTGTAAGCAGCTCATTCCAAGTATTGATTGCTTGCAAATATGGCTAACGTCCAACACTTCGATAGGCCGAAACATCTCTTACCCAAGCGGAGAAATTCAACAAGATGACAGCAATTATTCACAGATTCTACCGTAAGTACAACAGTATTTGGGATTGACTAGCCTCAACTGACCCATCCCTAAGCTTTCAAGCTGATTATCTGATCTAAAAGGGCACCTGGGCAAAGACACCTCTACACCAAAAGGAGGTATTCATTCCCACGATGTCACCTCAAACCCCCACACCCTCATATCCACACAGACCCAAGCCCCTTCTCAATCCATCAATCCCAAGAATCAGTGTCAGAATCAGAATCAGAATCATAATACCTATCTCGCCCCCGCCGCCTCCCACCCATCTCCATCACGCTTTCCAATCTCCTCCCAGCCCCATCCCTGCTTTCAAGGACAATCCTGTTCTCGCCCATGCTCACACTCAAATTCCCACTCCGGTAAGTCATTGGCCGATCAGTGCCTACACCACTACCAGACCCATGTCGACTACCATCACCTCCTCCACCCACAGACCCATGTCGGCTACCTTCACCTCCTCTACCCACAGACCCATGTCGGCTACCACCACCTCCCTCCCTTTCACCCCTCCCACCCCCGGAACGATGTGTATGTCTCGAATGCGTCGAACCCGCCACGCTCGGTGCTGGTCCACCTACAGAACAGAAATCAGTCTTGGACTACCCGGAAACCCCTTTGGAGCTTCAAAGCCCACACCAACAGAACCAAAATCAAAACCTCAAACCAAATCATCTAAAACTCATCACTTACCTCCAACCCCACTCCTGCTACCACCTCCTTCCCTCCTCGGCCCCCCAGCAGCAGCCCCAGCAGCAGCAGCACCACCACCACTCCCAGCTCCAGAACTCGAATCCGGAATCACCGTCCCCGTCCCCTCAGTATGCGCATCAAAGCCCATCCTCGGCGCCTGCACTTCCTCCCCCCCACCTCCCCCCTCAGCTCCAAAATCCCTCACGACAGGATCATGAACGGATCCCCCTCGTTGACTACCACCACCCCGCACTCCACCACCACCACCACCACCACCACGTCCAGCATTCACACCTGGAGGAACACGCACCCTACCACCGTCCCCTCCTCCACCGCCCCGTCCTGGACCAGGCGGATAAACATACCCTCCACCTCCAGCCCCTCTCCCCTCCACAGCCGCAGCAAAAGCCTCATCACGCGGTCGAAACCGCGGATCATCTCTCCCCCGCCAACCGTTACCGGCCGTCCGCACGTCGGTGCCGTAGCGACCGCCTCGGTCGTAGTGGGTGCGGTGTTTGGGATGTTGGTCGGCGAGGTAGAGGAGCCAGGGAGGGAGCGGGGCGGAGTGGCTGGTGTCGACGGGGGTGGTGAAGCACATGGAGGGGGTTTTGGGGGTGGGGATGGCGGTGGTGGTGATATGAGGTGTTTAGCATCAACGTACCTGATACTACAATGACTTGAGAGTATGAAGGTGGGAGAGGAATGTTAAAGCGTTTCTTTCTTTCTTGCGTTGGCACATATTTGTTCGGTAACAGCTGAGGAGATATGAACGAGGAGGGCGAAAGTTTTCGCCCTTGAAAGAGGGATTGGTGATGTTTGTACTCCATACCCATGGCTGTATTCCGTACCGGGTCGGTAGTGGCGATGTTGCCTATAGGTATATAGGTATATAGTTGGTTATCGGGCAACCAACTAAACGATATCTTAAAAGCAGTACGTTAATGGTCGTACTTCATGACCATATCCCGTACCGGGTCGGTAGTGGCGATATTGGCCTGTATCTTGTCCCATTGGTTAGAGGGCAGGCGAGTGTGTGGTACGGTATGTATATCAGAAAAAGGATGGTGGTGTTTGTACTCCATGACCATATTCCGTCCCGGGTCCGTACTGGTCGGTAGTGTCGAGGCAATATCGACCTGTCCTATACTATTGCTTATTATCGGGCAACAGTATGTATGGTATGGTATGCCACGGGTTGTGGGCGACGTATAGGAAACGGGTTTCGTAGAGGAAGCTTGTGTGGAACGACTTGGGAGGGGGGACTTTGATATGGATAGGATAGGGCGATGGATGGTGAGATATGAGATATGCAGATATGGGATTTGTGGATTGAAAGGATGGGATGAGTTGGGGGGGGGGTTTTTTTTTTAATGGAAGAGAGAGTTGGATGGAGGTTTTGAGATAGGGGGGTGTGAGGTTTGTGGATGGGGAGGATGGGATATGGGATGGGATGGGATGGGATATAGGGATTGGGGATGGTGGATGGTGGATGGAGATTGAGAGGACTGATGGGATGAGATGGGATGGGGTGAGTTGGGAGATTCTTTTTTCATTGTATAAGAGAGTATCCCCCGTCCTGGCGACTTTGGCACTCGTCTTGGCTGGGTCTTGCTCTGAAACGAGTGCCTTGCTAGGATATGGGATAGGATGGAGGTTTGATTGATAGTGGGACTGGGTATCTACAGTCCATTCATTTCTTACTTACTTATGATGATGTTGGGATAGTCGTCTGGTAAAACAGCTAGACACTGATCGTTTTGAATACCCTACACGTGAAGCGTGTCAGCGCCAAGCTTCATCGAGGTAAGGAAGGTATTCCATTTTGAGGTGACAGGACAACAACAAGGGAAGAAACATACCCGAATCCTCCGCCCCCCGTCCCCATCACCACCCCCGGTATCTGCGGATGCCAATGGCACTCCTTCACCATCTCCATATAATGCACAAACAACAACTCCGGCGGCACATCCTTTGCATCCGCCGTATCCCTACTCTCCTCATCGTCGAATTCCACAGCTATATCCCACAATGTCAGCGTATTATCGCCCGCCGCCACAGCGACGATCGAGTCATCGTTCGGATGCCACTCGATGCTCGTAATCTGCTCCTTGTGGAATGTGAACGACGCCACGGGTTTCGGCGCCGGCGTCGAGCCGTCCGGCGACGCTTGCTTCCATTTTTTCCAGAGGTTGAGGTCGTGGACGGCCCATGTACCGTCCTCGGCGCCGGTGGCAAGGAGGCGCGGCTCGGTGCGGGACCAGGATAGGACGTTGATGTCGCTGTGGCTGAGTTGGATGCTGAGTTGGGGTTTGCGGGATTTGGAGCGGGTGTGCCAGATTTTGACGGTGCCGTCGCTGCTGGCGGAGGCGAAGACGTCGGGTTCGGTTGGGGACCATTGGAGGTCTTCGACGCTGCTTGTGTGGCCGATGAAGGGTTTATTGTCGGTGATGAATCTACCGTTGTTGTCGCAGTTCGTGAGGAATATCTTGCCGTCGTTGTCCCCTGTTAGGAGACTGCCTTGGGGTACTAAGGGCGACCAAGCTAGAGCGTAGCCTTCCGTTCTGTGCATACGTAATGTGGATACTGGATTTGATTGCTGTGGGGTAATTGTGGTGCCTGGGTTGTCGAAAGCTGACAGGTGTGGTGTGATATTGTGGATGAGGACGCTGGCATCTTCGGTCATCGTAGCTGTGAAAGTCGTTGGTGGTCTGGAGGGATCTGACGGGGGGACCTGGTGGACACGTATACGGTTGGTCGTCGAACATAAGGGTATAGGCCTTGTTTCAAGTATTGGCTCGTCATTTTCATCGTCATCATCGTCTTCGTCGGAGTCCTCCTCGCCTCTATCTCTATCCATTCTACTCAGCCCGCTTAACTTCATAACCATCAACTCATTATCTTGTGTCTTCTTACTCGCCGCCTGAGTTCCTGCGACCGCATACACTGTAGCCGGGTATGTCTTCCGATTATTGCCCAACGAGTCTTTGACGATGTCGAATGAAAGGCATGGCCAAGTAGTGCTGAGGGTGTGAAGCATGTCGTAGGCAGATGCATCTGGCGAAAGTGTTTGTCCTTTCTCCAACTGATTGCGTCCGGGTATAAAAGTTTGTTGATCCACGTCCATGGCATCTGCAGAACGTCAAGACCGACAAATGGCGGATCTTCCCACAGTGCCTACGGCGTGATCCACGTACCCCTTCGCTCTTCAGCTTCCCTCTCTTCGTCTGGTCGTCCATCTACGCCTGCCTCAAAGACCTCATCTTCGCTTTCGTACTCATCCTCGAATTCATCTTCGAAGTCCATTTCTTCACCATTCCCTGTCTTAAGAGGTCGCTGACCACCTTTGAGGGCTTCTACCCCATCCTCAAGTCCTTCTGCTGGTCTCTTCGCCATTGTCAGAGCGCGCTCTTTGGAGATGATGTAGAGATCGGGGGTGGTGTGTGCTGAGATGTGAATGATCTGTTGCAAAGGCACAAATCTTTTCAATACATCGATGCAATGACGCTAGTCCCCACTTGGTTCAATGTATTAGATTCAATTCGAGGCACTCTTCAACTTCCACCAATGCTTTCGTGATCATCTCAAAGATCCTCCATTAGATCTCACTGAAAACATCACCATTGAATTGCCGCCGGACACTGGTTGAAACCCTTTCGTTTGTCCACACTCGCGTATAAGAGACTCTACGCGCCTGAACACCAGAGCTGAACTCCCCCTTCTCAAACCTCCGACTACCAATTCGGAAAATCGAGAGGACATCCGCCATCACTGTGCATAGGAAATACATTAGAAAGTCTCACCAGATGCACCAGATGTTCTAGATTACAGGCAAGCACAGCCAGACACTAAAGAAAACATCAACACTGGATCGACGGGATCTGAGACACGCAAAGCTGCATGACTCTGCCCATGGACCCCCAATATCAGCACGATCCAATGGCATCCAACTTTAACAACAAAACCAATTTCAAGCCATCTGATGACCAAGATATGGGTGGTGTCGACGACAACATGAGTACAACCCCCACCAGCGGATACAGCCATGGCTATCAAGAAGCCCCTCGGCGCCAATCACAACAGTCCGAGAACTATCCACCAGCCAATGGATCCTTTTCTCCAGGTACCGATTCCGACCATAATTCTCGCTCCAATTCCTATCAGCAACAGCAACCCCAGCCGTACTCGAGACCCTCATCAGGATTGTCAGGGTCAGGGGATAGGTACGGGTACTCGCAGACATATCAAGAGCAGAATTCTAGACCGTCTTCGTATCAGGATGCATCAAAAGCCCAGAGCAGTGTCGTAATTAAGGTTGGGATGGTAGGAGACGCTCAGATTGGGAAGACCAGCTTGATGGTGAAATACGTGGAGGGAAGCTGGGACGAGGACTACATTCAGACGTTGGGCATGGATGCGCAGACCGAGATGAGAGAGTACACCAAGACTGACGGTAGCAGGTGTCAACTTTATGGAAAAGACAATCTCTATCCGCAACACGGAAATTACTTTCTCCATCTGGGATCTTGGAGGTCAACGCGAATTCGTCAACATGTTGCCATTAGTATGCAATGACGCGGTCGCCATATTATTCATGTTCGATCTCACGCGCAAGAGCACCTTAAACTCGATCAAGGAATGGTATCGTCAAGGACGAGGATTCAACAAGACTGCTATACCCTTCCTGGTAGGCACCAAGTATGATCACTTCATCAATTTCCCAAGGGAAGAGCAAGAGGAGATTTCGACGCAGGTAAGATCATTGTGCTGAGCTCTACTCTCATTTTGGCTAAAGCGTATACACAGGCCCGCCGTTTCGCCAAAGCAATGCGTGCCAGCTTGATCTTTAGCAGCACAAGCCATAGCATCAACGTACAGAAGGTGTGTTCTACCTCACCCAAGGATCTTCCCAGCTAACGCAGCACAGATCTTCAAGATTGTCCTATCCAAAGCTTTCGATCTCAAGTGTACCATTCCCGAAATCGAGAACACCGGCGAGCCCCTTCTCATCTACCAAGCGGTGGCATAGCAACACAGTCGGAACGATCACGATAGAGCATGAGATATGGCTGACGGCTGCTACCTATACCTTGATATATCTTTCAATGCTTGCATATTGCATGATTCAGCAAGGTGCTAAAGGGGAAATGGAAATGCTTTACATTTTGTTTGTTGGCCGGATTCCAACGATCTTGTATATAACTCTCTAAGATAACCGAGCTGGAGCGGCCGATATCCTGTAATGGATCCGGATGCTCTATTCAGGCCATTGGGACTACCTTGCTTTTGACCGTTCCAAACACTGACAAACCACAGCTAGTGCCTCCCTCGCTCCATCTCACTTACTGCATCAACGATCCTAACCTTTCAATAGCTCGTAGTCACATCCCAAAGGGCACATACGCCGTCCAACTGAAGGCATTGGTATCACAATCACGCATAGCTTCTGCCAACGCATGGATAACCCTTCAACATCTACAATAGCAGTACCAAATGTCGCACCGTCACTAAGCATTTGCCCTAGAATAGCAGTCAGACGCCACGCTCAGACTCCTCATTGACCACGCGCGTGAACACCAAATCCGCAATGATGCTCAACACCTCGTTCAAAAGGAAAGCATCAGTAATACATATGCCTTAATTCTTGGAATTATATTTTTCTCATCCTGGCAGCCTTGCAAACGAAAGGATATTCGATGCCAGCTGGCATTCTTCGAGCTGTCCTCGCTCTCTGGTACATGCGAACGTCGAAGGGGGACTTTACGTCGCCAGGAATTAGAAGATGGCTTTTAGTCAAACATATGATGGTCTGCGATATCGGACTTGTGTGTGAGTCTGGTTGACAAGTCTGAGTTGGTTGAGCAGTTTAGGAATTCCTAAATCATTCCATTGGGTTTCAATGAATGACTTGACAGAAATGTCGAATAGCCGGTTTATATACTACAATCTAACTTTCCTAACATCATCGACGAACTACAACGACATGCTATGGAAGGACCGAGAAGTATTCTTGTGATACTCGTAGGTGAGATGGGTATGTAGATGGGATGGTGGTGGCTGGGATACCGGTCTCAATTATCTTAGATACTCTGAGAGCTACGGTAGGGATATTAATATCATGAACGAGCTTGGAGATCGTTTTGAAATAGGGAATGATTACGCGTCCATTGGGCATTTGATGGCATAAGCGTAGGAATGGTTTTGTTGGCCAAGAAGTGTGCTTCCGCTTCATTAGGTGGGGGGTTCTATATAAGTAAGTGTGTTACCTTCAATCGCCATAGATGCGTGGTCAAATACAGGAGTTTGGACGAGCTCTGAGATCTGTATACCAGGATAATTACCTATTTGCAGATGATTCAGGTCCATGTCTTCTGGATGGCACAAGATAAGGGAGCTGTGCCACGCGCGCCATCTAACAACTATTTGAATGAGAGCAATGATGATCGTATCCAAAGAACCGCCTTGCACACCGAGAATGGAATATTATCTACATCTAGACAAATTAAAGTTAGCACGAGGGAGTAAGGTAGCTTTTCGCTTGAAGTACGGGTTCATCTCTTCTTCTTCCTTTCAGACACAGCTTCGGTACGCCTCTCATGGCCACCATGAGCCTTTCCGTTCACGCCATTGATGCCTTTCGGCTTTCCGTTGATGCCTTTCGGCTTGCCATTCTTTGATGCCTTTTTCTCGGCACCCTCACCACCTGAGATGCCAACCACGTGCCCCTCTCCCTGCTTCGCCTCGATTTCAGCATCAGACTCTTCATCGTCACTTCTCACATCCTCCGCAATGCTGTTGAACACCATATTGTACGCGATTCTGAGGACGAAGAACAGCCAGAACAGATTCAGGCTCTGCAACGACGCCAACAGTCCGAAAGTGATGTATTGGCTGATCCAGCATTTGTACTGCTCTGTATCCCAGTTTAGCTCGTAAGGGCCGACCTCGGCGAACGTTGTCAGGGTTGCATAGAGAATGACAAGGTTGAGGTAGTGTCGTAGGTAGACCCAGACTGCCATGAAGAGACAGTAGAAGGGGAGGATGAAGCGCGAGTCCAGATAGTTCAAGGTTTTGACAATCTGCAACCATATCCCGGATTAGCTTTGCACGCGCTTTTTGATGCTAGGACTGTTTTGACAGCTTACCGCTAAGAAGAAGTCGCTAATATCATGGGTGATATAAACCGCCACTCCCATGTACGTGAAGTGAAAGCGGTAGCTCAACCAAATCAATGCCAGCGTCACGATATGATGGGCTACAAGCTCCTTAAAGTCCTTCCTCGGCTTCTCCATTCGCAAAGTTATCACGATGAATTGCTGGGTCCAATAGCTAGCTTGCAGAAGATAATACGCCTTGAAGAGCCCCTCGTGCGATCTGTGCGGAAAGTCTTCGAACATACCCGCGGTGTTGAAATACCACACCGGGGTGCGATACATTACGTAGAGACCTAAGGGCCCGAAAACAGCAAAGTACATGGCAGTGTATACTTGTTCCATGAAGCGGTTTTGCTTGGCTCGAGAGCGGATACCGTATCGAATTGCCATGGGACGAATGAGCCGCTGCATGAGGAATTCGCGGGTGAAGGTGAGGACAACTATGTAGAAAGCCACGAAGGCAAAGTCCCAGGCGCCTTTGCCATAATATGTGGGGGCATCATTGAACGAAGGCCATCGCAGAGTTTCAATTCCGTGGCTGGCGTGGAAGGGTATCAGCGGGTGGTCTGCCGGTAAAGCGTAGGAGAGGAAGAGGCATTTGTGGAGTGGGTTTGAGGGGGTCGGATCGAAAGCGTAGGCGGCGAGTATTATCAGGATAAGGATAAGAGGATTGATCCATGTGTGTCGGAAGGAGAAGGCTTTCCAGCGCCTGAAGAGACTCTTCGCTTTTCGCCGTTTTGAAAATGGGCGGAAGGGTTTTGACTGAGGATCTCGCTGGAAGACGAGTCAGATACTCTGTGTCCAAGCATTATAAACATTAACTTCCTTACCGGTCCGTTGGGTGTTAAGGGAGGAGAAGTGAAGGTCGGGGTGGGCTCGAGGGTAGAAAGTGCTGAAGCCCCAGTGTCTCCACGCAGCTCTCCAACAAAACTACCGGACTTCCGCCTTGGTCGCGGCATTCTTACGGCAAAGAATGTCACAATTGGTTCTTATTCCGTGAAGGAGTGACTGTGGTCAAGAGTGAATGATGGGAGCATTGTACAGTGTACACCCCATAGTTATTGTAAATTAGTCGCGTGCTGACGGAGCTTATGATAGGTCCAGGGGAAAGGGCCAATCTATCCGAAGCCTGCCCCGACCTTCCCGCCTTAACAGGCCCATGGCCGCTGGAGTACGGGACATCAATTCTACCGAGCAGAGTCGTCACAAGAATCGTTACAAGCAATGATCATGATAAGTTGCACATTAAAGTTGGTTGTTCTTTATGACGCATGGTCGAGAGTAGTATTCTAGTTCCGCGCACCATCACCACTATTTACCGGTGCTATGTAAGAATAGCGAAGTCACTATCATGCAGACGCTGCCGTTCGGACGCTCGTAAACCTTCATCACATGTTGGATTCGCCCGAAGGGCGCAATTCTGGCAGGTCCCCGTTGGCATACGATCCTTTTTCGGATTTTCTTTGCTCTAGGCTCATGCTCTTCCCACTAGGTGCATTGCCATGTTCCGACGGACTCAAGCCAGCCTTCTTCCTGACAAGTAGCTCACCTTTGCCAGAGGTGAGGACGGTGAGTAGATATTTCAGGTTCGGCAATGTGTGCCTAAGATCTACCATCCTCGAGCCTTGCCGACTCATCAGGAGCTCGACGTCCGAATTCAACAGGAAGACCCCGTACTCGAATCGATAGGTGACCGCTCCTTTCTGATAGAGAGGAAACGTTCGCGCAGCTGTAGAGGACATATTAGTCGATATGGGGTCAAAGATTGTGGATGTTGAGCCATGAGGTGATGGTGGATAGGGAATAGGAGTCAGGAGATATAACGAGAGCAGATAAACTATCTGAGCTACGTGCCCTAAAGCAGCGGCGGTTGAAGCAGGGTCGGCCTCGGAAACGGACGTGGAGGCAGCATTGGGTAGGTGGAGCCTTCCGATCGTGAAAGAAAGGGGCTTCTGTTCGTAGGGTTCAATAGGATATATTGCTAAGAGGTCTTCGCATATCCGCCGTGTCTGACCGGTAATCCCCAAATTAGTTGTCTTCAAGAGCGTTCTGCGATTGGTCACATTGGCTTGGATGGATTCTAGACGGGTTTGCTCATTCTCTTTTTCGATACTGCCTCGAGCCATAGCATTTCGCCGGATTGCGAGACTGGTTTGGAGTTCGGCGCGTCGGCTTTGCGCCCTCTTGAGTAGCTTGCGTGACGCCGCAATTGAGCGATTGGTCGAAGTCAGACTTTGCTCGGCTTGTAAGGATGCATTCATTGCGTCCAAAGACTGCTTTTGCTCTTCCAAGAGACTACTGATCTGCGTCGTAAGCGTTTCACGTGTAGCAAGCGCGTCTTGGATGCAGTCATCGAGATTTGATAGACGCATTAAGGCGTCAAAGGAGGACGTCGGTTGCAGTCCATACGCCTGTTTCGAAGGTAGCGGCGCGCCGAGAATCGACTCCTCTAGCGGCAGATCTGTAAAGCTTGTATAGATGCCATCAGACAGATGGAGGAGGATACAATTTTGGGGAAGAGGATGGTGAAAGCTCTCCAGAGTTTTCCCAATGAACTGCAACGAACGCAAACAGAGCTGCAACTCGACCAACAGAATGTGGGAAGACATATTCTCCGTCTGGGCCCAAAATTTGATGGTCAGTCCATCCAGTCGCGTAACCGACGGGCCGTAGATGCTGAGATCGAAGAAGCGGAATGTCGGGTTCATCGCCTTCTCGATAACTTCGCTCACGTATATAGGCTCGTCCAGCCCAGCGCAGTGTAAGGAGAACCATGTATCCGCTAATTTCTCGCGCGCGACGTCCTCCAATTTGTTCTGCCGGACTCTTGGTGTAGCATTCGACCAATTGAGCGTACTCCTCCTTCTAAGCTTCTTTGGTCGAAGCTTCGTTGGCGCGTCGCTGTCTGAGCTGTCCTTTTCAGGACCTCCACCGCCTTTTGAGGGTGACGACCTGAGGTCATTTGATGACCTGAAATGTTCGAGCTTATGGGTCTCGCGCTGAGCAAGGATTTTCGCCGGTGTCTTGAGTGCATACGGTAAAGACTCATCATCGATTGTCTTTCCTCGACATCTTGGACGCGGAGAAGAGAGGGTCAGATTCCGCAAGGAGATGCCTTGAAGATGCCGTAGCTTGCGATTCTACATCATCCGTTCAGTCAGCGTGAGCCTCCAAGGCTAAATGGTCGGTATACGCACGGACGGCAGAAGCCACGGCCGGTCTCTCGTGAGCCCTTTAACGTCGTTGAAGCTGCTTACGCCAGTTCTCGCTTTACTGGCTTTTGATTCATGCTTGGTGGGCATAGTGTAATATTACGGCGCATTGCGGTATCGGTTGATGAAAATACAAGCAAGGCATCATTTATAAGTCACAAAAGGAGAGTACAACAGTATTTTTCCGACTTATGGACAAGAGCCGCGCAGAGATCTGTAAACAAAGAGTAAGGGCGCAACGTCGTCCTCCATGCAGGAAAAACATCAGCATCGAACGCGGAATTAGGTTCCGCTGTATTCTACTCCATTGACACCCATCTGATGCTTGAGGTTATACCTTACCTGCTCCTTCGGTTCGCACTCCTATGGCTGCTGTTCAAAAAGTTCTGCGCCGTCACACAACCCGCTTTGGCAAACATCCTCCCAATACTCTTCTAGTCTCAAATCCCATACAAAAGGCTCGTCGGCCATCCAAAAGCGACAAACTGCTAGCATTCCCTCCCAACTCTCTCCTAGTGCGAAAACCGATCCAGAAAGGTGTTCCTCTGCCCAAAATCGACGTCCCCGAATCGAATTATGGCCAGTACATTTACCTCTACGGCAACATACAAACGGACCAGGTCGTCTATTCTCTGACTCGCCATCTAAAGGTATATACATTACTCCAATGTTCTCCACTATACACCGCCTAATCCCTTGCTCTACAGAACAAAGATGCCATGGATCAACTTCCCTACCTGGGCAAAAAGACCGTTCCATCCGCCCTCAGAAAAGACCTTTGGAGTCCCCTCGCAATGGTCTACTTCCCCTCCCACCATGCCGGGCTTGACGCTTACCGCAAGTTGCGCGAATTTCGGCGCCTGCATGAAACCTCCTATGATCTCGAAGACATTACAGAAAAAAAGGGCAAATACGCTGGCTCGTTATACCCAATAAAGAAGCGCGGACGAATATTGATGAACCAGAAAGCCAATTCGATAGCTGATTTGGCTGCTGTGTTGCTGCAGCTAGAGGAGGGCATAGAGATAAAAATAGAACGACAAGAAGAGAGGATACAAAGAGTTGAAAGGCGGAAGATACAAAAAGGGGCGCACAGAGTGAAGAAGGATCCCGTGCATTTGGGGAGGGAGATGGGAGGTGTGGAGGGAGTGTGTGTAAGGTGGGCGAACAAGATGGATCTGGAGTTTGCAGAGACCTGGCCGAACGCCGTGCATCACGAAGAGTTGAAGAAGAGGAGGTATGATGCCGCGTGGCCGGTCATGGGGCAGATGACGTACCAAAAGGAGATGGCTACAGTGAAGGCTCAACCAGAAGTGGAGGAAACGCCGAAATCTATATGGGGTAGATTGACCTCTTTGATACCTAGAGCGCAGAGCACGACTGTCGCGACGGCTTAAGCATATCTGGATTGTATAGATAATGTAAACTCGATACCACCGCGGCAGATAAGATCACCTAGAATGTCATTACATCGTAACGATTCGCCCGCCTACCGATTTTTTTCATAATACTTCTGGTTTGCCCCATAGCTTCGACTTATACGCCAATTTCTCTGTAGAATAAGCCCAATATGACACGAATTTCATGCTCATTCCGTCAACCCAATCATGATATTTTCCTAATAGAGAAGATCACCGCATCAAAGCAAGTAGATGAATATGTAGTAGTGCGATAGGATGTGGAAATTACGTCGGTACAGTAAGGAGGGTTCACGATACTGGTGAGGCAGGTAGCCTCGCAATACGGGAGTACATCCGCAGGCCCCGACATAACACGAGGTTCGATAATAAAGTTGCGATTAAAGTTGAAGATTGTGGCAGTTGGGATTCTGCACTCGTCAGTGATGGCTAAAATAAAGTACAGTCAAACCGGTCTATAACGATATTAGGCATAACGATATCCGCTTCGTAACGATATTTTCCCGTGCATTTAATTATTTTTGGTGTAGATTAATGATATTCGCGATATAACGATTATCGTTAGCTTCTTAGATATCTTTGGTGTATATCGTTATAGCATTTTGCGGGGTACGCTGATATTCTACGGTAGACTAGCCTTCAGAGGCCTAAGAGCTACTATTTCACTTGCCGGTAGGCTAGCTACTAAGCTATTTCAGGTTAGCGTTACTAATTACTAAGTGCGCGGGAGTACTCCGTAATACTAGGCATTACGATATCTCCTTTATAACGATATACCCCTATGGAAAATATATATCGTTATAGCCCGGTCTGACTGTAGTTACTTTCGAATGCCTCGTGAGGCGGCTTTGGCGCTTGACCTTATATTGACGTCGCTCTCCTATCGTTGACACCACCATATCGTTCACGACATGCTTTCAGGGCCGAGACAGGAACAGCTACATGACCATATCCTGACTGGCCATCGACCGTCTGGGATACGGAATGGTGATGATAATGAAGTTGAGAAGTCAGGGGAGATGCGCGGCGGAGCGTCGAAGCTGAAGATATTATATGGAGCGGAGCCTCCTCTAACCGAGACACTTCCAAAGCGACAAGAACTGAACAGGACTTGGATAAAACGGGCAAGAAGACGTGCTTTGGCCTTCGTAACTTGCATTTTCATTCTATGGCAGTACAATAATTCGCCATCGCTAGGCATTCGTTTCCGTCATTGTCAAGATGTGGTGCATTCCAAGTCGCAGAAGCCTTCTACTATCTTACCTGGCCTACCGGACTTTGTTCCAGGTCCTAATGTTTCTCTGATTCCTTTCACCTTCAGACCGCTTCCACTTGGCTCCATCAAGCCTCTGGGATGGATTAGAGATCAAATGGAGCTCATTTCTAAAGGTCTTGCTGGTCATCAGTATGAATTCTATCACGTTGTCAAAGGTTCTCCCTGGCTTGGAGGGCATTCCGAATATTCTCTCCTAAACGAAGGCTTGCCATACTGGTTCAATGGGCTGGTCCCACTTGCCTACGGCTTGAACGACAGTCGCCTGATAAATCAGGTTAAAGAAGCTTCCGACCACGTCCTCAACCGTCAGCAATCAGACGGTTGGATGGGCCCTGAAAGCGTTGGTCATAGAGATCTTTGGGCTCGCTTCCCATTGTTTCTAGGACTTTCGCAGCTAGTCGAAGCAGATCCTAGTCGAGCGGACAAAATTATCCCAGCAATGTATTCCTTTATATATCTGATGCGCCTCATGTTGATAGAGAACGTAGGCTTTGACCAGATCTGGGGTAGGGTCAGATATCAGGACATGCTGATTTCGTTGCAATGGCTATACGAGCATCATCCAGAGGGCAACGAACAGACTTTGTTAGAGACAATGTACTTGCTCTTGTCGCGTGGCTTGCACTGGTCGGACTGGTGGTCCAATGGAACCTTCATCTTTGCAGATCTCGACTCAGTGCAGCCTCCTATCACGGATCAGTCTCCAGAATTTCCGTTTGTACACGGAGTTAACGCTGCCCAGGGTCTCAAAGCTGGAGCTGCAATATACCGTTTTACAGCCAACGATTCTCTCCTTGAAAACAACCGTATTGGGGTTAATTGGACATTCACCTACCATGGAGATCCTGCTGGAAGTATCATTGGCGACGAAAGAGAGGCAGGCACTAACGCAAACAGGGGCTCTGAGCTGTGTTCAGCGGTCGAGACGATGTACTCTATGTCTTATTTGTATCAGACACTAGGTGATAATTACTTTGCGGATCGATGTGAATTGGCAGCCTTCAATGCTCTACCAGTCAGCATTACAGGTAATCACTGGGCTCATCAGTATCTGACTTTGGCAAGCGGACCAGTTGCAGATGCTTTGGAGAGTCCGACCCCATTCTGGAACGTCGGAAGCCATGGAATCGTGTATGGCCTGGAGCCCAATTACCCATGTTGCACAGTCAATATGCCGCAGGGGTTGCCCAAATACCTCTCAGCAGCTTTCGTCCGTGTTGGCAACAATGGTATTGCTCATGGTCTTCTCGGCCCGGCCCAGGTGTCTACCAACACCCCTTCCAATACATTTGTCACCGTGGCCACTGATACCATTTATCCTTTCAGTCCTATTCTCAATTACAACATCAGTGCGTCAGCTCCCTTTAACTTTTACGTTCGGGTTCCTTCTTGGTATGTCTCCACCAATTCATCCGTCAGCCTCAATGATAATGGCGCCGAGTATCCACTTGCGCCCGATCATCATACGGGATTGACTCCATTATCCATACCCGCGGGCAACAGTACGGTGAAATTCTATTTCGGTGCCCAGATTCGAGTTGTGCCTAGGGCAAATTCCACAGTGGCCATCTACTATGGCTCCCTATTGTATGCACTAGACGTTGGACAGACGACAACCGTCCTGGGTCCGACTCTCTACAACACCTCCTTCACCGGTGGCGATGGCCCTTACAATACTAGCTCACCTATTCTTCCAACTGAGGTCCATAATTATGCATTCACGAACACCACGCCATGGGACATAGCCATTGACACTTCGACCTTGATCTTCCACACCACATCCAATGTTACCAGCGAAAAGACATTGGCAAACCCCATCTTTGAGTATGAGGCGCCTCCAACGTACATCACCGGCAAAGGTTGCCAGATTTCTTGGCGCTTGTACGAAGGGCTTCCGGAGCCGCTCCCAGCGCTGCCCCATAGAGCTTCCCACAGGACTTGCACGGGTAATATCACAGACATTGTGCTAAGGCCCTATGGTAGTCTCAAGATTCATATGGCCGAACTGCCGACTGTGGATCTTTCGAGGAATGTGTCTGAAACAGCCGCAATGAAGTGAGACGTACAGAAGACGATGAGCTAGGCTCACTAATAGTTCACCTTGGTATCGATATAGCAGCGGCCACATCTGGATACTAGCTGGTATGTCGTGTGGCCTACACTTGGTGCCATTTTCCATGTCATGACCGCGTGGTAAATAGTGTTTAGGGGGAGTCTTGTGTCTGTACATATCCCTGTATATTCCTAGATTTGAGATAGTGTTTACCTTCCGAAGAGCTCGCGTTGCATAATTCAGGGCTAACCAAACATCAACTACTACGGTATGTTCCACCATGCTAAGATATAGAATTAGGGTAGTTACTAGAGGTCTAACAAAGCGTGAGAATTGCACTTCGGTAGGAGATGAGTCTACGGCTTTAGACATGTTCTGCAAAGGATAGACTACTAGGTGTCGAGGTGGTTATTTGTTAGCGTCTTGGCACTTTTCTTGCGTGGTCCTCACCAGAAAAGTGCCAAGGCGCTAACAAATAACCCCCTCGACATACGCCTTGCGCAATATAAGTCTAGCGGATGGATCATGTGATCTAGTTCTATCCTACAGCCGAGCAGGGCTGGGAGTCTACACCAATTTCAAGCCTCAACCATTCTTTTAATCCTTGACTCATGTACAATTCTCTCGAGTAGTACCCATTACCACCAAGAATAAATGGACAGATTCCACTGTCCTCGAACGATCTCATCTCCAAAGTCTGATTTACGTTGGGAGTTCGCATATCTCCCCAAGGAGAAAGTGTTATCTGCGTCTTCTGCTCGCTCGAAGGCGAAGATGGAGACTATATCACGGAGCAGACGGCGGTGATATTTTCAGCCTTCTAACGAGGCTGTACGCTCAATTGCCATGGATACATCTCAGGCGAATCTTCTCCCCCGCCAGATATGGGTGGATCCAACGCCAATTAGCGACTCTTTACCCCATTCTTGCACACCATATAGACTCACCTCTGGTGGTGAGATCAACATCGGCGGCGGCACAATAATTACCCTTACGCAAGACGCCGCCTTCCAGCCAGCCTGCCTTGGGACTCCAGTCCCTCCACCTTTCGACCCGCTCCAGCCTGGCGTTGATCTTTCCGTGATTGATGGGCAAGATCCTTGGTATTCATCGACGAACCCCCAGATCTACGCAATTTCGGCGGTAACAATTGTCAGCTACATGCTACTTATCATACTCTTCATCACACCGAGAACCTTTTTCGTGGGTGGAGCGGGTGGAGGTGGTGGTTTTCTAGGCCAAAGAGGTATGGTTGGTGGGGCATATGGAAGCAATTCAGTGATCGGGATCGGGAGCAGACCATGGCTTCAGAAGATAGCAGCTTTGACCGTTGCGGTCTCGTTGACTATTGTTACGGCGAATACAATGGAGTGGGCTCACCGCCAGTATGATGCCGGATATCAAGACTCAACCGAGTTAACTATAAAGGTGGTCAGTAGTACGGAGGTTCGTGCTGTAAGGGTAATATCTGAGACGTTTCTCTGGCTCGCTCAAGCTCAGACGTTGATTCGGCTATTCCCAAGGCACAAGGAGAAATTATTGATAAAATGGACAGCCTTTTCTCTGATAGTATTGGAACTCCTATTCAGTATCTTGAATCACTTCCTTGTTGAAGGCTCTTCAGGCCATCCAAGGCGATTCGTATCAGCAATACCGGCTCTGAATTACCTCTTCGCCCTTACCCTCAATCTCTGCTACGGAGGCTTCATCATCTACTACGCCTTACAAAAACGCCGTTTCGCTTTCTACCATTCACACATGCGCAATATGCCATTAGTCGCGTTACTATCTCTGACTGCTGTACTGATACCTGTCGTCTTTTTCGTCCTAGACCTTTCGAAGCCCAATGTCTCTGGATGGGGGAATTACGTCCGCTGGGTAGGCTCGGCGGCTGCCAGTGTAGTGGTCTGGGAGTGGGTCGAGCGTATTGAGGCATTGGAAAGAGACGAGAAGAAAGGTGGTATACTTGGTCGGGAGATATTCGATGGGGATGAGATGCTTGACGCGACCCCAGGTTCAGAAGCCAGCTGGCCAAACTCCTATAGGAAGGACGACATTCGGGGCAAAGGCGCCAGCGAATCTGGGTTCGGCTTGAGTACTGGTTGGACTCGCATAACCGGCAATGCTAGAAGACTTGGTCGATATCGGCAGTCGCAGCGTACGCGTGTACGATTCAACCCAACCTCGAGTCCTTCTCGGAATTTAGACGGAAACATCATGCCACGAAATAAAAGAACCATAGCCGCTAGCTATATCTCCCCTCTTGCACTACCACCCGCCGTAGCATCGCTGATGGACAGAGCGGACACTGCAAATACAGGAAGTACAATCAACGTAGTACGGCATCATCCAATCTATGAGCCAAATCCGCCAATACACGCCAGTGTTGCGTCTCACCCAGACAACCGCGATACGCTGGCGCATTCACCGGAGCAGCGAACTAATTCGTGGTTACATGCCGTCGAAGAGAAGGGACCTACATCGGCATTGGGACGACCAACGTTTTGGGGAGGGTTACTGAGGATTCCCAATCCTTTTCGACGCGCCCGTGAGACCCCGCCGCCCGAAGTTGCCCGAGCTCTTGCGGAATGTTCTCAAAAGCCGGGTGCTGCTCTGGATCGCAATGTGGAACAACCCACTATGCTGAAGCGTTTGCACCTGATGAAGACAACGAAAGTTATTGGGCCACCAAGGCCAGTTATAGTGATTCCAGCTCCGCCTCCGAGACGAAGCTCTAGAAGAACCTCTATGGACGGTAGCCTCGACAAACCAGAGAGCGAGGCTAACACCGAGCTTTCAGCTAGACGATGTCAATCCATCCCTGAGGACATTGCCGCGAACAGAGATGCTGACCTGCCACCGGATGCAGTATTGTACGCCATGGGTGAATCGGCTTCGGTCAGTCCTCTTTCTGAACAGGCGCAAGGAAGTTCTCCGTAGAATAGTTTTATAAATCGAGGGTACAAGGTATCAGCTGGGAACCTGGGGTAAATGCACCGCATGAAAGGCTTTAGCACGGCGCTGGGAGGGGACTTGTCCTCATCGTTGGATATGAAGTTATGATTACACGAGGCATAGACGAACAACATTCTAGTCCAGACACGCGTACTTGGTGTAACAAACAATATGGTATGAGATAGGTGTATGATGCTTGACTACCACTATCATTGACTACAAAGCATAGTATGATAATTTGGTATTGTCCCATGTTGCACGATGAAACTAAATGATCAAGGGTAACCTATTTTACAACATACATTGTTACGACGTGTTGCTGTCGCCTACACTAGGTAGGATATAACCATACGAATACGGATACCAATAAGATTCTTGGAACTGCGAGACTTCTACAACTACTTGACGTACGCCTGCTTGGTTCATGTCCATCTGTGGCACTATCTACACGCCGCGCTGTTCACCTCAATATGGCAGACTCATGGATGATGGTAAACATGATCAATGCAGGTGTCGCTCCAAACAAAAACGATGGCGCACCCTCGGTCCTACCTCTTCCACTGAATTTGCTTGCTCTGATCATAACTTACGTATGTTCCCAGTCTTCCAAGTGTTCAGCTCGAGTCTAACATCTCGCAGCTCGATCGCCCCTCGGATCTTGCCCGCATATGCACAGCATGTCGAGTCTTCCACTATATAGCGCTCCCTCAGCTGTATTCCAGCGTTTCTCTGCATTCATACAAATACATACGATATTCGCAGCGCAATGGGCGCCCAGAAGGATGCGGAATGGCAAGCCCGTTTTCGATGGGACTCAATGGATTAGTGTCGAGAAACGTATCTGGCTACGTCAAGAATTTTGAAGTGTGCGGGGAGTGGAAGGAACATGAGCTACAAGAGCACGCAAAAGCAGGTAGAGTCCCGGAAGAAAGTATGATGATGAATACATTAGTGAGGGTAGCGGTGGAGAAGATGACAGTATTGGATAGCTTCATGTATGTGGCAATTAAGACACGTAATTATTTGACTGCTAATGATATGCAGCTGGGCACTCGACACCAAAATGCTTCCTACAATATGGCAAGGTCTCGCCCAGAAGGACTCACTAACGAAGCTCACGATCAAATTTCCCTCAAATCGACATCCAAGACCCATTACTCTAGCACCTTCAATACCAAACCTCCAGCATCTCTATATTTTCGACATAGACCCTCTCTGTTATGCAGACGACATATCACTTCTTTTCCTCGCCTCAAAAAAACTACGGCACTTAAAGATGCACTGGAGCCCACGTATGCGAGAGGCGCATGAACCAAGCATCAACCTGGCTACATACTTTGGCAAATGCGCCGCGGCACAGTATCAACTACAGCTACAAAGTCTAGCAATAAAGAACTTATACACTCATCATGACCATCAAGGGCGGTGCGAACTATTTGTCCCACACAGATTGGAAGAGATCACTTTCTTGAACTCTACTGGGGGCATAGGGGATGATGGAGCGACAGTATTCATGGACACAGACTGGCGCAAACCCAACACAGCAGAACCGATCGAGCTAAAAATGCTCCGAATGGACAAAGTATCACGGCAACAGTGCGAATTTCTGACCAATATTGACAATCTCGAAAGACTTTATTTAATCAGCCCACACAAAGGAGCTAGCCATGACTGTAAAGTGCAGTCTGACGTGGCAACGACTTTTCCTCGCTCCCCGCCGTCTAGCACCTGCTCTCCCGGTAGCTTCGACAACGATGAAATTGTAGCGCTCAAAGAGGATTACCTTGAAGCCATCGTCAAGCACCACGGTCGTACCCTCAAACACCTCCTTCTCCTCCCGCAGTGGCGTCTTACCGACGACGATATTGCTCTCATAGTCCGCCAGTGTCCCAATCTCGAACAAATGGGTCTTGGCGTTGAATTTACCAACTTTAAACACCTCCGCCTGCTTTTGCCTTTTCTGTCCAACCTCACAGTTTTCCGCCTCTTAGGTAATCCAGACGACGCGGCGTTTGTGAACCAGATGAGAGATCTGGATAAATTTGGGCTGCATGAAGATAAGATCGGCGAAGAGACTGTCAACAATGAGTGGAGCCGTCTTAGGTATATGGAACTAGGTGCGGATGATATGATCTTCGAGGTTGGGAATCGAATCTTGATTGAAGAAGTGAATGGCGAGGCAACGTTTGGGAAGCCAGTCTACAGAAGAGCGGTCAAGAAGACGCCGTGGGAAGCCATACAGGATATTGATATCTGGAAAATGGATTCTATGGAGCTCTAGAATCATGGAAAGATCATACCAGGGTTGAGGATTGACATTGGCGCTATATACCCCATCTCTGAATAGATACTCTAATTGCTTTTGAATTCACAACGACCCCTGACGGCGCGATACCTTCATTCACGATGTCGTATTACAGAATCCCTAATCTGCTGATACGAAAAGTCTTGTCGGATATGGCTCCTGGAATCAGTATGAGCGATCTATCATCAAACCTCAAAACCCGAGGATGGCTGGAAATATAGCCTCACACCCAAAGCGACAACATGCAACCGTCATGCCGGTTTCTCCCAGGAAGATTATGTGTCGCAACCGCGATTTACGTCCACGTTAGACCACCAAGGTCTAGCTAGACCTCCACACGCTTGTGGCTCAATGTCCAACAATCAGTCCACAGTCCAAACCCGGGCTTGTCGAACGTTGCAAAGAACAGTCCTCGAAAGCTGAAATCCGTCTTCGGGGGTAGTGACGAACCCTGCGACGTCGCCATGGTCTCCCGTCACAATCCGACTAAGTAATGTTGACTCAATCATTCAAGAATCAAACTTTGAGATCATCTTCACAAGTATTATAGATACGACTGAGTTTCTTGGGGTTCGCAGATATGATCAGACACTCACTCACCTCTTGGATGTAATCCCATCCGCGGACATATTACTTTTTTCATCAAAAAGGTCGCCGACATCGAAGAAAGTTCTGCGGAAAAACACGTGTGAAGAACTAGACATCTCCTCGATTCCCCAATAAAGGTGCTGTATCGATCTACCGTTCTTCTGGTAAGAGTTGCTCCCTACGAACATGGCGTGTGCTGTTCTAGCGTACAGTGAATCCGCTAGGGAATAAGCCATGGCTCGAAAGGCATTGAGCGACGGGGTATATCGCTGTCATTCACCATTCCAGACACGAGTTCGCTGTATTCAGTACAAATTTATATGAACGCTCACGGAAAGTACCAAATCACAGATCTAAAGGCTATTATATCTTTCACGCTCGCATAAGAGAAGAACCTAAAGGCAATCTCACGGCCATCGACTACTCTCCAAGCCCTTCTCAGTCTTTCGGCTGATTGATATCCGCTTGCGCTAATTCACACACGTCGCCTTGATCCACTCATACCCTTGTGCCGTTTTTCATCCCTTGCGCCCTCGGCGGACGTTTCTGTATTTATCACCCATGGCCCAGCTGTAGCTAGGGAAACCGCGCCGGCCTCGAGCTGGTACGAGGTCTTCGCCCGTCGGGATCTGAACTCGTGATCCAGATCCCGCCTCCAATGGTGGAACACTCTCTGAATGTATGAATTTTGGTTTTGAGAATCGCCATGGTGTGAGTAGCCTGAATTCGGGAGCTGCTTGGTAGTATTCTGATGCCTGTGTGTTTTTGGGATTGAGGCTATGGGTGTCAGATGGGATGGGGACGCAGACGGAATTTTAGATTCGGGGATGTTATAATTGTGGAAGTATGTGAGGTATTTTAGCGGCTGATGTTGTAAATATATGTGGTATTGTTTTATGTATGACAATGCCATCTTTAGCATCCTTTTTAGATATCATTGGGATGCAGAAGTAATTGATCCAACTATCCTCATTTCTTAGGATGGAAAACAAGGTGAACTTGAGTTCATAGAGATCTTCTTTTACCAATTCTTCCATGAGACTAGAGTCTTTGTCCAGATGAAGCTACGAGCTGCAAGTAATGATATCGAGGAAGTCTTGAAGGATGAAAGCTGGGAATGCAGTGTAATCGATCCCTCGTCCATGTTGAATAATATGTATGTGGATCAGGCTGGCCAAATGTTAAGCTATTGCTAGTAGGGTTGAAAGTATATCGTTATCGTCCAGGTCACTTGGATCTATATTTTCAGAGATGCTTGTAGGTTATGAGTATCTCTTTTGCATAGATATCAAACCAGATATTCGTTTGCAAACGTAACTCTTCGCTCAAGCCCGAACTAGTCGAAGCAGCTGTAGGCTTTGTTAGGTCACAACACAATTCACCAAGAAAGCACCTGTGATTCCTCGGTAGTTGCGATACCAGCGTTAGAACCATTCAGCACAATACTCGTTACATACGCAGCGAGGTCATTGCCTGTTGCCTACATCTTGAATAGTGTGGCGAATCGATTGAAAGCAGATTCTTCAATTATCTCCTAGCGGCTCATTGAAATCTTCCTGTCTACACGACGGTTCTCAGCATTAGTCTCCCAGTGGTGTTTGTCAATATCGGCCATGTCAGGAATCCAACGCCAAATTCCTGCGCAGGCTCAAGAAGAACCTTTGTTTACTAGCAAGGGCATGACGGCTCCTTTCTCTTGTGGAACTTTCCCTCCTCGGCATCATATTTATGTATCTTTAGTCGTGATGTCGTAGATGTCGATTTTTGAATATTCTTTGATGCGAAGATCGTTGACCACAGGAGTTGTAGATACACAATATTATGAAAGTACACATGCCGAGCTCGGCCACATGCTGGTCGCTTGGGCTGACGACATGATATTTAGTCCCATTCAGAATTATATCATCACCTGTCTCCATAGGATCAATGTTACCATGGTCAGACCTACTTCTCTTCTTGCCCTTCTTGCCAATTTCCCCGCTCATGTCCTGATCTGTTTCGTCTTCCGCGTCGTCATCTGACTCTCCCAATACACGCCCCTGGGCGCCTACTGAAAGGTACGGGTTGGTAGTACGCACAGCCAATCCTTTAGACGCCGCGAAAAGGTGTTCAATGGTATAAGTCTCAAGTATGCCAGGATTAATGTCGGTAAGATTAATTCGGGGTGCTACGCCATTTGATAACGGTCCTAATACATTCTCTTCTACCCATAAGAGAGTAAGCTTTATATCCTCGGCTTTTACCAATATATAAGCGACTTGACCGATCTATTCTATTATGCTATAAGCCTTGATAGAGCTAGAGGGGACTTCAGTACAATATCTAGGTGATCAAAGGGCTTACTCACACGCTGTAGGCATTTAAGGGTAGGAGGAGGAAAATTTGATTTCCAAACGCGAGTGCCATCTGATGAAGCACTCTCCCAGCGTACTTCTGGTACATGACGCGCTGGCGGTCCGATCTTCACTGGACCTTGGTCCTTGGGCGAACGGTTCCATAAACTCCAAGGGGATATTAAGTTATAAGATCCTTGCCGGTCTTTTTCATCCCAAGTCCGCGTTCTAAGCAGATGCTCTTGATGTGAAGGGTAGCAGGTATATACATTTTCGCTTCCAGGACGCGTTCGAGTGAGTCCAGTTATAGGGAAAAGGATTTTAGATACCGGAATAAATAGAATTGGGCGCTCGCCATCATACGGAGCTTATTCTCAGGTATGTTTTTGACAATCGGGGCGTAATATGTGGGAACGTCCTGCATGTTGCAGATGGATTTCTGGATCCCAAGAATATTACTCTTATCGAGGATGGATTCGAGGAAATCAAGATAATCATGATGGGCCGACAGTAAAGCATCAGATGCACGAAGCTTCCCCACTTCGTCGGTGAAGCGAGCCTTGATACCCTCTTTGGAGGAGGGTGTCATGGGGGTGCGCTGAAAGTCATAATATCTGCTTTTCCAATGCAGCCCCATGCATTGTTGCAGGGTTGCCTCTCCGATTGTTCGATTTTTGATTTCCAACATTACCATCGATCCCACAGTCCTCCATGTGCTCAGCTCGCTTCTGCTGTTTGTCTGAGAATTAGTGCATACTGATAGCGTGTAAGACTTGGCCATAGGGCCAGTATAACCAGCAGATGAGAAAATTTCAACCAAAACCTCTTGTAGACCTTAGAGAGGTGGGATGTTGTCGGTTCCGATTCTTGAACGATGGACGCTATGCACTTTGTCCTTGGGAAATTTCCCTGAGCCGTAACACCAGCCAGTCTCTCGCCAGTACCGCTTCTACCTTAGTCTTGATCATGCCAATCCTCTGGGACGTCCACTATTGAATGTTGGTCTTCGGTTCATAATTGGCTCTTGTGGTCGGAAATAAGATCGAATAGTTATATGGTGTGCGGCCCTCAAAGCAGCGCTCTAGGATCAGAAGATTCCCCGTAAAGGCCTCAAGTCAAGGCACCTCTCAGATCACTTGCACTCTTCGAAAGCCAGCGTAGGAGCAGCTCGCCCAGTCTCTCTCATTGGTAGGAATGAAGTCAGGTTTTCCCACTCAATACTGACGTCTTTAAAGTTTCGTCGCATTCTACGGTGGGGTGGAAAACATCAGACTCAGACCAGAGAGGTGATGAAATCCAAACGGAGGCCTGAAAACGTACAGAGCGGGCGCAGAGAGATGCAAAGGTTGCTTCGAGCAGAAATTAGTCTGAGGTACCCATCTATAGATATCCATGCTTTTGAAGATTTAAGGACTGGTATTAGTCCATTATTTATCGAAGGCTTTATTGATGGATAGGCTTAGAGCCTACCCTGAGAGGTAGGGAGAATAAGAGATAGGCCGCAAAGATGGTCGCAGGCAATGATAGATATAGGTAGATCTGAAAGGCGTTCCGAACGGTAAGGCAGGTATGTTGTATGCAGAATTTCCTGGTCGGTCGACCTGTTGTCAAAAAATCTGGTAGGAGGACATCTCTACATGTGTCCGCTGTCTGCTCCAATCCTGGCCCAATCAACCAAGTGGCATTCAATGTCGTCCGCGAGCACAATTTTGTGCTGCAAATTATTCTGCTGATTGTCCAGAACACACTGCGGTAGTCCGCCGACCCTTTCAGCGAGTATTGTGAGGTACGCTGTCTTTGATTGCAGTCAATACTTCGCTGGATAGGGATGGGTTGGAAGCATGAGTGAATGTTCTCCTTTTTATGTAAGGAAGAGAAACTAGAAAAGGAAGGAGATCCGCTCACTGTAACCCTCTCTTAACATTCCTAGCACTCTTCGACTATCAGCGAGGTCATCGCCTGGGGTGAGCTTGCTATGTACAATAGTACAAAGCCACGCGATCTGGTATGTTTATATATATAGAGAGAGAGAGTATATGGATAGCTATATTGAAAGTACTAGCACGGTCCTACTGTGCTCCTCATTCTGTCGTGTCTCAAAAGGAAGTACTTTAGTACTCAACCAAGGGGGGTTCAAGGCAAAGTTGCAGCAGGGATCTATACAGATGAATAACCTCTTCGTCAGGTTGTTTGGTATGGGTTGCATGTGATGATAATTAATGGAAGTCTGCGAGAACTCAATTACGTAGAACGCTAGAAAGAAGATAGAGCGCCACGAGAGAAATTTATAGTTGGGGGAACATGCTGTTATCGCTCACTTGGCCTGAGCATTCGTCCTTTACCTTTACTCCGTTCATCTGAGATCTGCAAGTATGAGGCATCATGATGAGAATTATGTCATCAATGATGCATAAGTATGACGCATAGGAAGATACTCCTAGCTGTCGCTGTGCTTCGATAATGACCTTGCCTTCGGTAACAAGCTTCGTCAAAACGTAATCCGTAATGGCTGGTATGTTTATGTCGAGAGGGAAGAAAGATCTGTGAAGGCTTGTTGGCTAGTAGCCACCGTGAAGACATAGCGGGTGAAGGAGTCGGCTTTTGATGCCTTCCCTCCAAAAATCCGGCGCAGATTATCTAGTGAAGCCTGCTAAAGTCGATGTCAGCTGCCGATCTGTAATCCGTTGATGATCTCTTTGCTAACGTGCTATCCCGAGGTTTTGAGTTCCTGGATTTTGGTTGTTCGACGAAGCAGTATCACCTCATGACCGACTGGCTTCTGGTGTTTTGAAATATAGCCAAGTTCCATGGAGGCAAAGACTTTTGCTATGGAAGCTGAATGCTTCAACGGCGATACAAGTGAAGAACATTCGAGTTCGGCTTCTTAGCTTTGTTTCCAAGATCGGTACATTAGGTTTGCCAGTGCTCCGTAATGTTTTGCAGAACGTTTTCCTAATGCCACCCTATCATTAGTTGTCTATCAAGCATCGAAGAACACTTATGTAAAGAAAGGAGACGTGCCATGCCTATCAGAAAAAACGGCTTCGGAACTTGATATCGCTGACGCTGATGGCGGCGTCGAAGGCACAAGCCTGAGATTCGAGGTTGAGAGCTACTTTGGTGAGCATGTCCTTTACCAAAGTTCTATGTATGTCGATAGCTGAGGAAGATCTGCTGAAAACATAAGGGATATGACAACAAGGCAGAGCTTTGTGCCTTCTGTAGTTGGGCATATATGGTAGTAATTTGAGCGTAATTGAATGTGTCAGAAATCCCACAGACTTGAGATTAGATATAGGTATCCGTAAAGAACGGTATAGATCATGACTCGTGTAACCTGTCGCATAACGATTCATAATGCATGGGCACCCCAAGAAATGATTGAACTTGAATTCTTCCATCAGATGGCTATACGCTCGAAGCTATACCTCCCAACCATCTTACTCTTCTGCCTTCCAATGTCTCTTGCACTCCGCTTCATTAATTCACCACCAGCGCCCACCTTGCTGAGTGATATTGCCGGAGCCAATCTCAATCCCAGTGGCAACGCATTCGAGATTTCTTCCATTGGTATCATGAGGGGTTTGGCAGAATGAGCCATGCGATGAGTCGTGTCGGGTTTGGATACTTTGACCTGGGAGTGAAGGGTTCCCTTGCCGCAGAGCAGAATCTCTCCAAGCAATCCCTTCAAATACGTTGCTTCTTCGATGCCTTCCAGTGCCGCTGATATCTCGGCTTTCATGTAGGCTATAGTATCTGATGTTTCAATCAATTCGTCTGTGACCGATGTGCCTAAAATCCAACCACCAGTGCCAATGCTGTCGATGGCGCAATTTAGAAGATGAGCAATATGGCAGATTTTGGTGTTGTCTTGGTTTTCTGGAGCTGTCGTTTCCAGTCTTTCTTCGTATGGAGACAGCCACCCACTTCGAGCTATCTCAACCCGAAGGGCGTCGACGAGTATGTGTAACTGCGTTGTGGATAAGCCCGATCTTAGGGCTCGAGCAACTGAAGCAGACGGAATGATGTACAATCTCTTCATTGTTAATACGAATATGCGCTGACTGTTGTTGTTACTAGCATTTGCAGGGGAAGGTGAAGAGGAATCTTGTGTCACCTCCCCATTGGTGAGCAGCATCTGCACATCGTTATACTCACCTTCTTCACCATCACTCATCAACAACTTTGGCTTGTCTAGGGAACGTGATGCGTTCGATTCTCGGGTCACAATAGCTAGGACATGGACGAGTTCTGCTGAGCTCAGCGTGATCGCACTAGTAAGAAAGGATAAGAGGAGCCCCAACGAGGTATCCCACTCAACCAAGGCTTGGATGAAGGCGCTGGGCGCAAGCTTTGACATTTTAGAGAGCGCTCCAGTATATTTGAGTGACCTTTCAATGTGACTTGCGTTGAAGACGCCATATTCAATCAAAGCGTCGCAGAGCTTGCGTGGAAGAAGGCGGATCTGTAACTCATTCCGTGCATCGTTCGCCTCACTGCCGGCTTTGGGCTCAGCTTCCTTCACAGAAAACATCCCACTTAGAACGTAATGAAGATTTCGTTGATTGAGGCGCGGGTGGTTGGTTGATTTTCGTTTTCGATTTTCTCTCTCGTTTCTCTCCATTCCTAGCAATGAAGCAGCAGTCGTCTCAAATCCTTCCACATCATTTGAGGACCAATAACGATGCAGTTCGGATGCTTGATCACCCGAGTTCTCATGTGCAGCTGATTGCGGTAGATACTCACCTAGCGCTTTGATGTTGCGGGCTGACAAGATAGATTGAAAGGGTGACTTGGTCATTGAAGTAGACCCACCGCCAATTGCGTTCACTAGAAGTCCGTCCCGCTTCCTTTTCTTCCGAACTTCTGCTGAATGCAAAGTAGTCGCTGGCAACTGAATGGCGAGTAATTTCCTGCCATCAAGTGCTATTGCAAGGTTCAATGGAGCATGGAAGGACACTAATTTGAAATCGGTCTCTGATGTCTCCTTCTCTTCAGGCGTCTTTGTCTCGCGGATACCTTTTAACGCAATTCGGGCCTGCATTGAGCAATATGGCAAATCGACGACACTTAAATGATCCGCATTACTGCAGGCAAGTGAATGGCTTGATAGTCGCAGAAAGGAAGTCCTGGCGTCTTGGCCGAGATCTAACTTGTGGGAGAGACGTGGGATTGAGCCTGTGAAGTCATAGACTGCCAGTCTTCCCTCGGCGCTTTGATACATTGTCCCAGTTGCAGTATGTATAAAGAACTCCGAGCTTCGAGATAAAAAGTCTTGAGGCTCGGGTATTGACAGCGAAAGGAGCTCTTTAGCCTTTCTCACACTAGGTATGGGAAGTTTTCGTACTCCCCCATTGCGGGATCCAATGTAGAGGATCTGTAGGCTCAAGTTGCCATGCCCAACCCGTTCCTCCATTGGTATAGATCGAGTGGTGAGAAGCAGAAGACTGCCGTCCACTGCTTCTCTTCCGTTACCCAACAAAGCTAAAACGTCCTCTCGACTCTTTAGTATCGTCTGCTCAGCTTGCTGAAGGCTGATAACCACTGCGTTTTCTACCCGACTAATGGCTGCCGACGGCTGGTCTGGACTGACCCGTGTGCTCCATTCCTCACTTCTAAGATCTTGAGTGTAACAAGTGACAGTACCATCTGCATGAACGGCGAGCACATCGCTTGTTGGTTTTCCATGTTCATCGTCCCCAAAGGCAAAAACTGTATCCAAAGCTACAATTGGACTCTCCCCTTTTGATTTGATTGTGTTGATAGAGATCTTGCTTGTTGGATCGGCTTTCGTTGGCGAACTCTCAGAAAAGCAAATGATTTGCGGCTTTGATGAGTTCACAGAGCAATATGTATACCTCTGGGGAACTTGTGACCCTTCCCTTCGGTATCGAATCGAGCATGGCGGACAAGTAAAGACAGCTTGTGGTGATAGTGCATACGAAGCGACAAGTCTGGACGATTGGACCTGTGAAATTATTAAGCCCAGCCATGGCGCATACTATGGACTAGGGTAGATACATCGTAGATATTGACGCCCTGGTGGTCAACTGCAACGGCAATTTCTGATCTTTTCCTTTTCTTTGAACCTGTGATGGCGTTGATATCTACAACACGAATCCGCCCTGAGGAGCTGGTAAGATCATGTGGTATGTCCGCGAAGGTGTACGTCTTTTCAATCATTGTACTGAGCTGCCCACTGTGACTGTATCAAGCAAAACCGTTCGATGCAATTGTTGTTGGTGATATTTTGAGTCGGCATGCTCCAATACCGAGGTTAACCCGTGCCACTACTTCGACCTACCTTACCTATCCGAGCGCTAGCTCTGGAATAGTGTAAGTGGCTTCACGCGTTCATGCAAACGCGAAGTGATCACCATGATGGAAACTACGATATTGCACAATCTGGGAGTTTGCTACGTGGAACCAGAGCGCAGACCTCGAAACAACATGGAAGAGAGATCTCATCTATGAACTTGAGTCTGCATGTCTGCTATTCCCCGGCTTGGCGCACGTTGTCTAGCTATGCAAAGGTGGAGGCGGACTTGTGGCCACGACTGAGGTCCGATGGCTGTCGCAATGAGTATGGCAATTGACAAGGGAAACAATATGCATCCTTTCTTCTTGCCAAAGAGTAGTGAGCCTATGATCAACCTATAGCAAAGCCAAGGCTAATTCCATGAGCAAGCCGGAGCAAGACCTGCCCTCGATCCAGACTTTGACATGAACGAGGATCGTCGTAAACGACAGCGAACTCTCTCCCCTGAATGCATATCTACAGAATCTACTAAGTCATGCAAAGATGGATGGGTTGACCAGCTTAAAGCTGCAGCATCCCTTGAATGTTCGATACTGACAGAAAAGTCGAATCATCAGGAATCGAAGGATAAAAGAGCGAGCGATGTTCACAAAGATGGTCTTAATGGTGCAAAACGCATGAACAGCAGAGCCGGAGTAGATGAGACGCCTGCGCTATTCATCCATAGGGACAACAACTTGGATGAGAAGCCTGGAAACGGTGTTGCTCCTGCAAAGCCTGAGGCCGTCGCGACAATACCGTGTAGAAAGATGTTCAGTGTCGTCGTTGATGAAAAGCCCGCCTATACCACGACGGAAAGTATTTCTCCGGAAGTGACAACACTACGAGTCCGCTCTGACGGCAAGCTGGCTTCCTCTATGACGATCAGGGGCTCCGATGGTTCAAGAGCTCCGAAAAGTACACTGAGAGTCCGTCCTGATGGTAAGCTTGGCTCCCCAGTTACAAAGGAAGTCCCTCGCATTACAAAACGGAAACGCAGCAGAAAGCCTACAGAGGTTGGGTCAATTTCGGAGCCCTTGGTGGTCATTGTCAAGTATGGGGCAGATGAGATGTCTCGCTCGGTGATAGGACGCAACATAGAAGATATTTTATCGAGTAGGGAAGTCATATCAAGTCCGGCCAAAGCCAAACCCTCGAGGCCTGCGGAACCCCTTAAAGCGACCCATCCATTCTTTCTTGGGGGAATGGCACCTTGTTCGGATCGGATGACCTCTAAATTCAACGACGAGAAGCATGAACGTGAAGCTGACGGCGACCCACCTTCACAACAAGCGAAAGCGGTTAGTCCAATGAAGGCCAGGGTCATAAGCAAGCCTGCAGAATTCGTAGACAACATCTTAGGGGCCATTCCTTTGGGACGGAACAAACTTGGCTCCGATCATGCTCGGTTACCTCGCTTTCCGGGGGCACTGAATCCCATATGGCCTCCACTGGGCATGCTCCACGTTGGCAAAGAGATCGAAACAGCCGGATCAACGGACCTCGATGAACACCGCGTGGCTGAAGCGCGGACGTCCTGCCGAAAATTAAAGGGCTCAGAGATCGTTGTGTCTGCAGAAGAGGAGGTCCTGAGGCCATACCTCGATTTGATCCATGCGTACGAAGTCGACCAAACGATCTCACAAAAAGAAAATCCGCGAGACTGGCGTGCATTCCGTCGCCCACTTCGCCGGCTTATGACTGGACAATCTTTGCAGAAAGCAGTCAATTTGAGGATGAGCACCAACTTTTCAAGCTCAAGTCCAATTCCGGAAGTTGAAGAGAGAACCGACGAGCTCAGTGGCCCCCAATTCCATCAGCTGCAGCCTCACACAGCTCTCCGACAAGTATCTGAACAAATCGCTACATCGCGTACTGCTTTTGACAAATTCGAATGTGAAACGCAGGACTGGGTACACAAATATGCACCAAAAACCGCGGAGAATGTGCTACAGGAAGGTCGCGAAGCAATCATCCTTCGGGACTGGCTGAGAGGCTTGACGGTTACATCAACTGAGAGCTCCGACAACAGAAACAGGGTATCTTCAATACCTCGTAAATATGATTCGAGAGCATCGAAGAGAAAACGGAAAAGAGCGGAAGAGCTAGATGGCTTTGTTGTCTCTAGTGACGAAGAGGCAGATCAGATGGATGAGATCACAGACCCCCCTGACAACAATACCTCCGCGAATCCATCTCTCTACAAGACTACCATTCGTGGTGGCAACGATGCAGCATGTTCGAGGATCTACGATCGATCAGCCAATGCAGTCGTCATCAGTGGTCCCCATGGATGTGGGAAGACTGCCGCAGTGTATGCTGCGGCCCAAGATCTCGGTTTTGAAGTATTCGAGATCAATGCTGGTAGTCGGAGAAGTGGTAAAGATATCTTAGACAAAGTAGGTGACATGACGCGAAACCATTTGGTGAAATCCGCCTCAGGAGATGGAGCGGAGACGCCGAAAGTCGAAATTGAAGCGTCCAAGGGCCTCAGTGAGCAACCGAAGCAACTTGAATCTAAACCAAAAAGTACGACGAACAGCTTCTTCAAAGCAAAAGGCCCGATCACAAGAAATTCGCCCGGAAGCAAAGAAAACGTTGCGAAAACCAGCCGTCAGATGAAGGAGGCGCCGAGAAAGCATCAAACTCAAAAACAGTCACTCATACTGATCGAGGAAGTAGACGTGCTTTTCGAAGAGGACAAATTGTTTTGGGCGACTATTTTGGATCTAATCACGCAATCTAAGAGACCTATTGTCTTGACTTGTACCGACGAAGGGTCCTTGCCCTTGAACGAAATGGTCCTTTACGCAATACTTCGATTGAAATCTCCTCCAGAGCAGCTCGCCATAGATTACCTTCTACTAGTTGCTTGCAACGAGGGTCACCTGCTTCCCCGCGACGCCGTCTCAAATTTGTATAAAGTTAAAGGGTCCGACTTACGAGCTTCCATGGCCGAACTCAATTTTTTCTGTCAAATGGCAATCGGTGATTCTAAAGGAGGCCTTGAGTGGATGCTCACGGAATTTCCGGCGAATGACGGGGATGTGGATAGGACCGAGCCATTACGTGTTGTTAGTGACGGGACCTACCAGTCATTCATGGGATGGCTGAGTGGTGAAGTCCAAGCGCCCCAGGAGGGGAACTTATTTGGTCGGGAGACCGAGCTACTCTCGGAAGCCTGGCATGGATGGGGCATCGACGTGGGGGGTTCGACGCAATTTCTTCTGGAACCGGTACCGACTGCGGAAATCCACACTTCATGGACATCAAAAATGAGTGCGCTGCGCAGCTTCGACCAGGCCGCAGAAGCTTTAAGTGCCGTAGACATCTTCCCAGCCTGCGCATGCCGCCAGCATGATCACATCATCCTCGAGCCTGCTCTTCCAGAGATCACGGAGAGGACACGAAGTAATTATGTTGAAAGCTCGAACGTTCTCGTCGCAGATCCCTTGATTGAGCATGGTGGAACGGCCGAGTCGTTGTCGCTCACAATGAGGGCTTGTGCGAACCACCTCTCACGTGGATCATTACATGGCAATCAGATCCTTTCCCAGACCGATCATGAACAGTTCATAGCTCGTATCTTATCCGACATTATGCAAGAACGGCGTATGGGCGTACCCGTTATTGAATCAATCCTGGCAGCTGCATTTGAACCTATCGCAAGGTCTACCAAATCCATGCTCGGGATACTGAAGGGCTCTCAAATCTCGTCCTTCGACGGGCTAATGTCTATCATTGCTGAAGACATAGCGCCTTACGTCCGAGACATTGTCTCGTATGATCTAAGACTGGAGGAGCAGCGACGCCAGCTTGACTCTCTGCTCTCGGGACGAGGTAAGAACGGTACCAAGTCGCGAACAACGAGGTCTTCTCGTGCTGCTCTCGAAGGAGGACAGAAAGCTTACACAAGAAGAGAACGATGGTTTCCAAATAACACCAATATCGATATGGTATTGCAGTCTGGAGGAAGTAATTGGCAAGGTGCTTTGCAACGAATGATGATGGACAAACGGGGCCACGCCACGACGTCCCCAGATCTGGACGGATCCAGGGAGTCTTCGGTAAAGAGCGATCTATAAGATGTGACATGAGCATATCGTGCAAGCAGGCGATGTTAGCTGCATCGAATGGTGCAACAAGCTTGGAGAGCTTCTATTGTTTTGGTCTGCATCGAGGCTCATATTGCACACCTCTGGCATACGTGAGATCTTAGTTTTCGTAGAATGTTGGACCTCCAGCGTTTACAATGGGTCTGCATTTTAAAAACGCAACCACATCGGCGAGCAAAAGGAGATTCAATAGCCCACTAGGCATGAGAAGATATTGCACAGTCTAGAATGCAGGTACGTATGTGGAATTATAGAACAGAATATCTAAAGTCGGCTCCTCGCCGAGCCTCCGTCATCAGTCGCGTCAGAACACCGTCCCCTACGATACACAACATTGGACGAAAGACTGCATAGCTCGTTAACTGTGTATCAATTCGCAATGACTTGAGGCTTCCTCTCTCCTTGATAGATGCTATTAATTGTACATGTACCAAACGCTGAATAATAATGTCACTCTTCGGTAGCTCTCCAGACGAGTCGGCGCCTCCAGCGCGCTCTGACCAGAAATCGTCCCTGTTCGATGACGACCAGCCGTCGGGCGCAAAGAGCGGCTCGTCCTTGTTCGATGATGATGCTCCGCAGGGGGAGTCACCATGGTCCGTACCAACACCCAAGAAAGCCGGGCAAAACGATCCCATCAAGACACTGCTACCTGCAAACGATGTTCCCGAAAGTTACATAGATGCCTTTGACATACTGAGGGATACTGAATACAAGGCAGAAGGTGGAAGGATATCATTATCTGGCGCAAAGAAGGCGTTTGAGGGCAGTGGAATTGATGCGACAGAGCAAGACAGGATCCTCAAGCTAATTACTAAAGGGCAAGAGAGTCCTCTAGGCCGCAACGAGTTCCATGTCCTGCTCGCTTTGATTGGCTTGTCTCAGGAGGGCGAGGAAACGTCATTGGATTCGGTGGATGAGCGGCGGAGAAGTGAGCTATCCAGCACTGCCCACTGCACCTTCCAACACTGAACATCCACACTACAGGTCTTCCTGAATTATCCCTGCCTTACATAAATCAAATGAAGAAATCCAAGATTTCTGGAAACCTCGAAGAAACCTTACCGGACTCGCAAGCGTCAGGTTCAGAAGCCAAAAAACCAACGCCCGAGAGCTCTCCCTCCAAATCACGACGTTTGCGAAAAGATTCATTAGAAAATCTGGATGACGATCCTTGGGCGAGCCCAGCACTCCACAAGAATCATACCCATACTGTCAATAACGACGCAACGCCGCCTTCTACTTCTACCGCGGCGAAGCCGTTGAGGAATGGCCTCAGTGAACCTTCCAGGACTACAAGCGCTTTCACTACTCATACGCAAGACCCTACGTCGACATCGCCTTCCATGGCTACGGACCCACCAGCAGATGGAAGCGGTGGAGGGTGGGGATCGGACGGTCCACCCAACAATAGCTTTACTGGCGCCGAACAACCCGGGCTGAGCGGCGGAGGCTTTGCGGATGGGCAGGGCAGTCATACTGGAGAGAACGCAGGGAGGTCTCTCGGTGGAGGTCGTACATATAATCGAGGTGCTGAGGAGACCGTCACCATTACACTTCTTCCAGAGAAGGAGGGCATGTTCATGTTTCAACATCACAACTACGAAGTCAAGTGCGCGAGGAAAGCGAGCTCTGTTATCCGGCGGTATAGTGACTTTGTTTGGCTTTTGGATTGTCTGCATAAACGATATCCATTCAGGCAGTTGCCCTTGCTACCGCCCAAAAGAGTCGCAGGTAAGCGGCACAATCTCTACTGGCTGCCGCGAGGCTGACAGTACGTCCAGTCAACGGAAGGCATCTCTCGGCCGACGCAACATTCATGGAGAAGCGCAGGCGCGGACTTATTAGGTTCGCTAATGCACTTGTCAAACATCCAGTCATGGCAAATGAGCAGCTCGTTGTAATGTTTCTGACCGTTCCTACTGTAAGTTCACATATCACTGCACTACTTGTACGCTAAACTCATATCAGCACCAGGAGCTTGCAGTATGGCGGAAACAAGCCACCATATCGGTTCAAGAGGAGTTCGTAGGCAGAAGCCTTCCGCCAGAACTTGAAGACTCACTTCCCACCAACCTCACAGAGACGTTTGAAACCGTCCGCTCCGGTGTCCGCCAGTCAGCAGAGCAGTATATCGCGCTGTGTAGCTTGCTGGAACGGTTAGCGAAGCGGAATCAAGGCATTGCAGCAGACTACCTCCGTTTTTCGCAGGCATTGATGGCCGTAACAGAGATATCATCAAGTACATATGCGACCGACACGAACGACGTGCCCCTCCTCAATGAAGGCATAAGCTCCACAGCAAAGCATCTGACCACAAGCCAAAGTCTATTGGAAGATGAATCGCGTGCTTGGGACGAGGGTGTCCTCGAGGACTTCAAGAAGCAAAGAGATACCCTGGTTAGCGTTCGAGATATGTTCGACCGTCGAGACCGATATGCGAAAGACAACATCCCGTCTTTGGAGCGAAGGATTGAGAGCAACGAGAACAAGCTTGCAGGTCTTATGGGACGACCCGAGGGAAGCGCTGCGAAGCCCGGAGAACAGGAGAAATTGGAGCAAGCAGTCAGAGCTGTAAGTATTAGTCCCCCTTGGCAAGAAAGTATTGTTTGTTAACATGGTACAGGACAAGCAATCGATAGTGGATCAATATGGTCGCGGAGTGCTCATCAAGGAATGTATACGCGACGAACTGGCGTACTTCCAGCAATCGCAATACCACGTCAGTAGACTGCATCAGGAGTGGAGCCAGGAGAGGGTGAAGTATGCAGAATTGCAAGCCGATAATTGGCGAGCTTTGAGCGAGGAGGTCGAGGCTATGCCGTTGGGCGAGTGAGAAGGAGCGAGCAGGTTGGAGGCGCTGTTGTACAGACGTTGCATTGCGGCGAGAAGGTGTATTGGTAGGATTATTGCTTTATAGCGATGCTGTTCCATCAACTGTATAGGATTGTGCTAGCGATAGTATAAGCACCGAAGTCGTTTTGGTTCGCATCAATACCCTGCTTCTTAAAGACACGCTTTCGACAATTCACCGTTCGTCAAGTCTGCGACGCGACCACTTCGCCTTGGGCTTTTCATTGCCCGCCGCCGTATCAATATGCGGGTCCTTTGGATGCAAATTAATATTGTCATTTCAAGCCTGAATTCAGCAGACAATCAATGCGTCAGAGTTTGAGCGTGAGCTGGGGAACCTTACTGTGGAAAACTAAATAAGTCTTCCGTTGTTTGATAACTTCTTACCTCCTGTTCTGTTTTTATTACTTTTGCTCCACTTGCTGACGTGTCTAGGGATCAGAGCGCTCCATCCGCTAGGCGCTCGTACCGACTGTCTTGAAGATGCGATTGAGACCGGATACTTCAGCCGTCTAGCTGCGCGTCTGTGTAGGAAGGCGTGCGGTCAGCCGCATACTGAAATTTAAGACCTTGACTTTCGCGTTCATTGTTGACTAGCAGCAATAAGTTATATCAGCTCATACACTTATGAATGCTGCACTCTTCTCCCGAGATGGTTCTGATATCACCGCTCCTCCTGTTGTCTCTTTTGTTCATCGTTTACAATACATGCGGCGCAAGTCCAGCGACGTCAATCAACACCAAATTCAACTCCGAGCAGTCTTATACTCCTCATGCTTCTCAAATCGGGAGGCCGCCAACAGGTCTATCCATTTCGAAAAGGCGCGTCCCGGTTCGTCCTCAAGGTTCAAGACCCTTTAGTGCTGCCCCTCCCGTCAACAATACTGTCCGCTTCTTCAATTTCGAATACGTCTTCACGGACGAAGAACATGAAAATCTCATGAATTTACTGGTCAAAGGCTACGAACACCTTATCGCTTTCATGCTCGTTGGCGTAGACATCGAACAGCGTGCTATAGCCTTCCGTATTGGAGCATATACCCTGAACGTTTATGCTATAGTGGAGGCGTTGAGTCAGAGTATTGTGTTGGCAGTCTTCAGGAGGTTGGCACAGTTGATCCGGATGAAATTGGGTTTCTTTTTAGGAGAGGGAATAGTGGTCGTTGGTGCAGGTGTGAGGGTTTTGGTCGCCGCTGGAATACGATTGCAGGGTGTAGAGGATATAAATGAGGTTATGGTACGGCCTTTGGTACGGTTGATTGGTTGAGTGACTGTGACGTACTTTTCCCTGCTATCTGGCTGCAGCCCTTGGGACCATTTGACTCAATGTAGCAAATTGCGGCGATCAGTCGACGTAGACTCACGCGGTCTGGCTGTGTAAGGCTTATTCTGGTACCGGTCTAACATGTTTGTTCATCGCGAGACATGATACAGCAGCGTGATGACAAGCCCTTCAGGATGAAAGACCAAGTGTTGGTGTCCACAAGAGAGAGAACGACCGTCACGGACGAGTCACATAACGACAGAAGAAGTCGAACATCGACTACGCCGGATCCACGTCGTGAGCGTGCAATTCATTTCGGCATTCCATCGTCCAATGGAAAGCTTCCGGGGCGATCGTACGAAGAGCGACGGAAGTAATTGACAAAGCTCAACGACTCCAGCTGCATATTCTTCTAGCCTTATTAGATAGGGATACTAAAGTCTGTTCTCGGGCGATCTTGGCGTCGAGGAAGTCTGGAGCGGCAGGATGGCCTATCAATGGACCTAGAGCTGCTTAAGACGATTGCAGGAGGAGAGCAGCTGGTAGACGGCCAAGGGTACTGCTTCCATCTCTGAGAATGGGGCTCATTATCACAAGAAAGGAATGCTTCGTGCCCTGATAGAGAGGTTTCCGGCTGAGGACAATGGTTTCGAGATGAACGTGCTATCGGCTTCTTGAGCAGATTCAGAAAAAAGGCATTAAGTAAATCATCGCTATAACCAGGCATTCCTTTCGATAGATCCTCTGCAGGTTGTGCCAGATGATATCAGGTGTAATAGCTTGAACAACGACTTCACATGGCGTTGTGTCGATATTGGAATACGGAGTCCGGAGTGGTACTCCGTACAGCGCCAGCACTAGCCACAGTCCAGCCACAGTAAATTACCTTAGCATGGAACTCACTAAGTTCCAGCCCTATTCTAATCGCATATTGAAGCTGGCGTTTCATCTCACTTCACGGTCGTCGAGAGAATTATTGCAATGTTGATCTCTTTTTAGATGCGAGGGCTTTAGATCTCTTTAACTCGGGTTGCTTCAATATGCCGTCGTCCTACACGCCTTCGCAGAAGGCTGCGATTGCGCAGTTCGTTGGCTTTACGTCCACAAAAGACAGTGCTGCTGCTAAGGTAGACCGAGCTCTTATCCACTCGCTCTGTATGCGGCATGGAGCTGCAATGCAGGGATTTACGTGATGAAAGATTCATCAAGCGCTTCCTACCTGCATTGACAAGATAAAACGGCTGACAGTGAGAACTCTAGCAACTCAAGACACATAATTGGAACGTCGAACAAGCAATAGACGCGTATGTATGATATAGTTTTCTAGCCTTTGCTCCCATCATTATCAAGCCGGGATCGAAGATTAGGAAGCTCCTGCCGCTCCAGATTCACAACCACGTCAGGGGAGGTCCTCATGGTACTACGACATCGTTCCATGTGCATGGGCCGTTACTGGGCGAGACACGCATGACGCATCCCAATTTTAGTGATGACCTCCAGGTACAGAGGAACTGCCTTCTGGGTGTCACGTCAATCAATGCCCAGCAAAGAGATTTAGGTTGACCAACGAAAATGCGGACAATATTGCAAGATCAGGGTACTGAGGCAAGGACGTAGACGCCCTTGAGGAGGAGCGTTCATATACCCCGATAAAAGTCCTTTGCTAGGACACACGTCTTCGCCAAGTGCTCCGAAGATGACGCAAATGTGCTTCTCCGAACCAGTCGATCCAACATGTCTTCGGCACACATGTACTTGGACTCCAGCCATTTGTTCAAAGCTGGAGATGTTTCCTTCGTATCAGTTCGTTTCTCAATTCGCATTGATGCAATCCGGTCGTGCTCTTGGGCTTTTCGCTGTGGCGATGCCGACCGTTGGGAAGCAGGCAAGGTTATGGGAGGATCTATCCCTGGGCATAAACCTCGAATATATCTCGTACATCCCGGAATACGTCGACTGATACCAAGTCTTGAATTCATTCGACTTTCGGCGCGACGTCTCAAAGGTCCTTTGTCGATATGAGTATGATTGAGCTCCCGAAAGCTACTTTAGTCTCCCACAGTCTACTACAGCTCAATGAAGCAGAAAGCGACGTCTTATCCTTAGTCACGAGCATGGCATAATCGTCAGCGACTTAGCAACTTAAGGCGCGATTGCCCTTCCAAAATCGTGGAATCTCCGCAAGGGAGAAATCGTCGAATGTTGAGAGACTGAGGCAATGTCTTAGATGATGATGAGTGAGTTGACTGGCATCAGTCTGATCTTGTGCCACCGATTTCATTACCGAAATCATTCAAAGATTGCCAAATAAGGAATCAATCCACTTGAAGCTAGGTGCTATTTATTTTCAGGCGGCCAATCACAGTCCATGGCTCACAGATATCTTTCCAAGTCAGAGCATAAGCACCCCCAAAACTGTCTAGCCAATGGCTTCTTCTCTTTGGCATGACTTTGCCAAGCAGAATCGCTCGAAGCCTCCCGCGTACGATGGACTTGCACGTCGAATGTGTTATGCAAACCGTTCCCTCGACCTTCTGGCAATAATGAAGGTCAGATAGTAAGGTGATGCGACTGCCACGTCACCGTGTCAAGGCCTTCAAATCAGAATGAATACGCACTTGGACGAAGATAGTCAGACGAACAGCCAGTCTAGAGACGTACGAAACTAGGAAGACTAGGACATCTCTACGTGGAGCCATTTGGGAGCTGAATGCAATGGAGACCCATGAGTCTTCTCATGAGAAGATCTTGCCAACGTAAGTGGGTTCGCAGTCAGGAGCAATGTGTATCACTTATGCATGGCAACCATGCAAGTCCAGGGCTTGGATGTTGAAGTCCCATTTGAGACTAGCAGGCTACTTTGGCGATTGCAAGCAGCATCCGCATGTGGTGACTTCCCAAACCCGGAGCCCAATGGGATAACGGACCGCCTCCTCCGCAGAATGGAATGTCAACTTCACCTTACGGGCCATTGAGGTCGTACGAGCCTGCGGTCTTGGGAAGGGCAATCAAGGACTTACACGCCTTTTCCTTGGCTGTCCCCTTTTGAAGGGCTCACGTATCACAGCAACACCAAATTGGTCTCTATTACTTGCTTGATCTCGCGATGCTTGAATTTTGATTGAGATAGATACGATGAGGCTAACAACGTGTAGATTCTTCCAAAACTCAAATGTTCCATCTGGTAGCGCAACATCTACGGGAGCAATAAGTAAATTATTTGATAGGTATCGAGGTACGTGCTAGATGTTAAGCTGACGATGCCCTCGTGGAAGCTAATATTCCGTCTTCCTAGACAATATAGTAGAAGAACCAGACAAGATCGGCGTCGAAGGCTCGATGAAATATCTTGGTGATCTGGGCGTCAAACTTGACGAAGCTGCCGTGCTCGCGGTTCTCACGGAACTCAGCGCACCCACTATGGGAGAATTCACCCGAGAAGGCTTTATCAACGGCTGGACCAACCATCGGTACGATACACCTCTATTCGGTTTAGTCTTTCATCAAGATTACGCTAAACTCTCTATTACAGTGCCGAAACCATCGCAAAGCAGCAACAACAAATCCAATCCTTCCGCCGCGCCCTCCAACAAACCCCCGACTTCTTCAAAAAAGTCTACAAGCAAACCTTCATCATCGCCCGCCAGCCGGGTCAAAAAGTCCTTCCCCTCGAAGTCGCTCTCGAGTATTGGCGCCTCCTCCTCACCGCTCCCTCATTTTCCTGGCACACGGCCCAGACCCCGTGGCTGGAATGGTGGATCGAGTATCTCGAGACGAAGTGGAAGAAGAGCATCAGCAAGGATATGTGGGATCAGACGGGCGCGTTCGTGCTCAAGAGTATGGGCGATGAGAGTATGGGGTGGTGGAGCGAAGGCGATTCGTGGCCGAGCATATTGGATGAGTTTGTGGTGTATGTGAGGGAGAAGAAAGGGGCGGGGTCGGAGATGGAAATTGGGTGATTGGCAGGGAGGATTGGAGGGTTGCTACGGGGTATAGGATTCTATGATACCAAGGATCATGCCTACATGACGGAGGACCAAAGAGTGGATTCTAGGACTAGGGCTCTGCCTTCCTTGTCGATGGGACGTTTATGAATACGGAGGATATTCGAGCAGAATACAATTCCCAACAATCGTAGTCAAATCCTTCAGGCGACTACTGTGCCTCTGACCACTATAGGCCGTCTGCCAGCCCGCTCAGATGCCTGGGTTGACTTCAACATCGGCTAGTATCTGTCAAGCGCTAAAGGTTACCTTAGACCCCCAGTGGAGATAGACTGGAGACGGTTCTCGATACTACACCTTCTGGCAGTCGCTTGTATTCCCAATCGCTTCACCGTCACGACCATCGCAATTCCGCAGCATCAATAGCTCTATTTCCTCAATGCACTGCCATCAACTCCATCCCTGCTATACGCTGAAAGCACTATGCAACGAAGCACCTCCTTCATGATATCAAATAATGCAAGCCAGACCCTCCTTCCCTAAACCCCAAACCCCAAAACATATAATCCCGCATGATCATCATCATCATCATCAAACAAACCAAGCAATGCTGCTCAAGCCCCATCCAGACCCTCAATCATATCCCTATTCAACCGTATCTTCTTCAAGATCTCCTCGGCCCCTTTCCCAACCAACTCCTCATACACGCGAAAAGCCAAAGCTTCGGCCTCCTGATCGCTGCCGACGTGATGGCGCTGCGAGCTTTGAACGCATTCTTTGCCGTCTAGACTTACGACCATGGCGCGCAGGGTTAGGAGACCGCTGTGGGCGGAGTCGGTTGTGGCTGGCGGAGTGACATCGTCGGCCTCGTATCCTTGGTTCTTCTTCTGTATTGTCGATGACAAGGCTGGTTCTGGTTCCGGCATGTGACCCGGTGCCTCCTCCGCATCGTCATCTTCCCACATGCAATCCACACCGACCGGCACGCTACATCCGCCTTCCAACGCCCTCAACAGACTCCTCTCCCCCACAATCTCCCACCTCAGCCTCCGACTCCCCTTCCCCGTCCCCACCGTCCGTAGCAGCTCCGCCACCCACTCATCCCCCTCCCTCCACTCCACCCCCAACGCCCCCTGCCCCACCGCATACAACACCCCCTCCTCCACCCCCAACCAACTGCTCACCCTCCCCCCCATCCCCAACCGCTGCAAGCCCGCGCCCGCCAGAACCAGCGCATCGAACCCCAGCTCCGCATCGTCGACTTTGCGTATCCGTGTGGGTACATTGCCTCGCACATTTTCAATCTTCAGATGTGGATACATGCGCCGTATCATCGCCGCGCGGCGCACACTGCTTGTCCCCACCACGCCTCCATGAGGGAGATCAGCCAATGTTTTCCATCCCTGCCTCGCTCGGCGTTCTGACATGACGATCGCGTCGCGAGCTTCTTCTCGAGCTCCAAAGGTGGCGCAGACGAAGCCACCGGGGATTTGGGTCGGGACGTCTTTCATGCAGTGCACTATGATGTCGATTCTGTTTTGTCCAAGTTCGAGCTCCAGATCTTCGGTCCATAGTGATTTACCGGTCGATGCTAGCGTGTGGAGGTCGGTGGTTTTGTTAGTATCACCTGGGTTTGTGTGGGAGGGGTGCGTGGATGTGTTAAGGGTTTTGTGAGCGGATTGGAGGAGGGAGATGAAGAGGTCGACTTGGGCGAGGGCGAGGTCGGAGGATCGGGTTCCTATCCGCAGGGTCCGTTGTCCAGCGGAGGTTGAAGTTGAGGTCGAGGTGGAGGTCGAGGGAGGCGGCGCTGAGTTTGTGGAGGCTTGGGTAACCATTACGGGAGATCAGATATACAGCACTCCTACAATTATGGAGGAACGAGGATAGGGAATCTCGAAAGAATTCAACGAGGATGTACAACAATTGTCAAATCTATGTACGTACCTCGGGCATATTCCATCGCGTAATTCGAGCTAGTCCCGGATCGGCTAGTACGACGATATTGACTTAGCTTTCCTTATATCTCCCAAATTCGCTAAGAGGAATCGGTGTGTAAGGCTCATGCAGAACAATATATGCTATCCTAGGTCCTAAGAGTCTACTACCCTCAGCGACTATGCTGGTCCTCTGCCATCCTAGGAGGGATTGCTGTGAACGCCAATAAAAAAGCTAATAATGCAAGTCATGCCTATCCGAATTGGCTCGCAAACCCAAAGCCAGACGCCTAGGTAAGAGCAACACACGCTTACGCTAATTTCTTGTGCTTGAGGATACATGCAATGAAGGAAGCCGCCACCGCCATAAGTCGTGATCATGAATCTCTCTGCATCTCTGGAACTTGTTGTAGCCTTCCACCATCAAGGTCTGAACTAAACTCCTTCTCCTCTTCTTCGCGGATGATCTCCCGTTTGATACTGTCCTTGTCCTCCTCGATGCTTTCTTCCGACTTGAGGTCGGCAGGCGACATTTTGCCGGGTCCTTCTCCCATGCTTTTTCTTGCTTCCTTGACAATGGCGTCTGCTTCACTAATACCACCTAACCTCTTTGTGGCGAGATCACCGTCAACACCTATGGGCTCAGCCTTATGCTCTACTGTTTGCTGCACAGCTTTGTTGTCGAAGCGGACGACCATGCAAGAGAGATTGTCCGTGGAGAAGCGGGCAAGGGCGTGGTCGACAAGTTGCTTTGAGGCGGTTTGTGGGTCGTGCGTATGTCGTATCAGATCAACGGCTTCTTGATCCGAGCAGACATCCCAGAGCTTGAGGCTAATGTCAGCACTATCTCGTGAGATCTGCCGGCAGCTAACTTACACCATCACAAGCTAATATCAAGAATTCGTCAATGTCTGGTTGTATGACAGTCTCTGTGGTATAAGGATGTCCAGTGACGAGGTCTTTCATATATGCATCACCCAGCGCTCTCGTTACAGCCAACACTCCGTTTACGCGATTATTGAGGATCAAGCCTCCAGCATTCGAGATACGTTTGCCTTCGTTTTCATCACTACCTTTGTGATCATAAGATAATCGTAGAGCCTTGCCGTTGCGACACAGCACGATACGCGCATCTCCAACATTTGCGGTATACAGCACACGTTGACGGGTGGCGGAATGCTGAAGCTTTGGCATAGGAGTTGTCGAAGCGAACCCTGGCACGGCGATTTTGCTCGGTGGAGTTTGAAGTTGCTGATTGGTGGACTTTATATCGCTGGTGGGATTCTCTGTAGCAGCTTTGACTGCAGCGGCGGCAGCAGGTGCGATCGCAGTAGAGCCGGTAGCTGACTGGGCGTTCGGTATCCTATCTTCCCAGCGGAGAACCGCACATATAGCTGTGCAGCCGCTGTTCTTTAACGGAAGTTTATCGAGCTGTTGATCTACGTTGGTAAATGTTTGATCAAGTAATTCGGGTACTGGCGTATTAGGAAACTTTCTTATCGTGTCTTCTAACAAGACGTGAAGCTTCTTCCCACACCAATCTGCAGCAAAGGTACCAGCGTGACCATCGAAGATGGCGAAGTAGCCATTGTCAGTCTCTACCACATGAGATCCATTCGAGGCGCTGGGTGACAAGCTTCTCGTTGACTCGAGGGTATCCTTGGATATTTGGCTCCTCCTACTGCTACTCGACGTTGACTCGGTGTCTGATCCAATGTTCGGAGCAGGTGTGCTCAGAAAGTTGTACAGATAGGCATGCGTATCCTCCATAGTCCTTCTGCATTTCTTGTTCTTGTCTTCGGTGACCCCAACGCGAAATGTAGATCTGGGTCCTGGGCGCGACTCTCCAGCGGAATTATTCAGCGAGCCTTGGGGAACGCTCAAGGCAGCGTCCGTCTTGCCAAGCTTCTGTATGGCTGAGGCCTGAGGGGCCAATGGTCCATCTTGAGATGTTGAGCTGGGCGAGCCAGAAAGGTGGAAAGTGTTTTTAGCGCTTGAGAACAAGGCACCAGCCTTTGCTATTCCGCTACTCCTACGTTTCTTTCCACCGTCTGATACACCCTCATCTTGCGGTTTCCTTGTAGAGCTTGTACTATGCCGAGCATCATCCACAAACTCATTGACCGCATTCAAATTGACGCTCTCAGGTATGCTTCCCGGGCCAGCAGGAAGCTTTGTGGTGGGATGAGAGGCAATGTTGGATTCATAACTCTCTTTTGTGGGGCTGTTGGTGCTTCCAAACATTCTAGTTAGTAGGCCACCTCCCTGAGTGGAGAGGCTTCTCCTTTTCTTGTCCCCTGCCAGCGTGATGATATGAATAGACTCGGTCCCACGAAGAGACAATTTGGGATTTCTAGGTAAGTAGTATCTCAGAGTCGGCCTTAGCACTTCGAAGCCGACAAGTAAGAGGATTTTGGAGGAGATGAACGAAGGTGAGACTTGGTGCTCTGCGTCAAGGTGTTGTTGGTAAGGAACGTTGTGGTAGTAATAGGTGGGGCGATATCTGAGGCAATGATAAAGGTTCTTCGAGAATCTGGGGCCAATGAGTGTTAGTGGTACTCCTACGGGGTGAAGCGCTTGACAGCCTCAAGATATAAAGGAACAGGGGCATTGTAGGCCATCAGTCCAGAGACTGGGGTTGAGAGACGGGAGAACCTACAAGTGAACTGCAACGTAGTGTTTTCCTGAGGTTCCTGACTCGTTTGGAGCGACAATTGGACGGGACAGACAGGTGTGATGTCCAGATACAATTACTTGGACCTTGGTGACCTCTAGCACGAGTGTTGTTGCTATGGATTTGAGCAGGGCAGCCAAGATGTGGGGTCTTATCGGCATCACACAAACCCCGAAGCCCTAGTTTTATTAGATTACCTTATCTTGGCAGAAGCTGGGGTAACCGTTGCGCTATACAATCCTTTCTCGAAACTATGACCTATTCAATGAATGAGATGCTGGCAGCTAGATGCTTCATGGTGGGGTTCAATTTCAGCGAACTAAGGACGTGGCAGGACATTTCCCGTATCAAGACTGGCGATTTGAGGAGGATGTCTTGAAGAAGCAGAGCAGGATGCGAACGCGCATTTCGTTATTGGCCGTAAAAAGGCTATCATGCATGAGTTCTACACGCCTTGCGTAGCAACAGGAAATGTTCATAGCTGAAGACTTTCCAGCCTGCCTCCATCCGATATGCCCGCCCAAATGCCGCTAAACGCAAGTAAAATTTCCGCTGATCGTCTCCTATTGTCACAAAACTCCTTATTCTTTTAAGTTACTGCTGGCAGTCTCGCAGCGAAGCTCGCACGGATTAGGCCGTTATGCCGTTTGAGTCTTCACCTCGTTCTCCATTGCCGTCACCTGTGGCTTGAAATCTTTTCCCACCCATTCCCAGTAGCCCTTCCATGCTTGGCCCTGTACGCTGGTCGAGGTTCCCGAAGCCGAAGGAAATGCGTTATGGAGCAGGACAGAAACCCTCAACACCCCTCTGCTGGCTTCAGCTACCTTCTCGATTTCCTGTTTGACTGATGTGTCTTTCGGCTTGAAAGCGAGGATGGTACGGAAGCGGTCGGCTATGGCGTCAAGACGACGCGATGTCTCATCAGGGTCCAGCTCGATCAATTTGGTCAGCATCACGTTGCTAAGCACCTTGATCTCATGCTCGTCCTCCACTCCCGCAATCACGCGGTCGAACAGATCGAGAGGGTTGATACGTGTGTAGGCGTTCTCCATTAGCGAATATAAGGTCTCGTATGCACTCTAAGCGGTATGTTAGCCTCAATACGACGACTTTTGAGGGATTGTGTGGCTTACCTTGCGTAGTTCAAGGCCATCATCAATTTTGTGCTTGAAGGGGCCCATCTGCACCTCCCGCACAAGATCAGGATTAAGTTTTGACTCTCTCATGACCAGTGGAACAAGCTGGGCTAGATGAGGCAGGATGATTTGAGATTTACTTTGTGTGGCGGAGGTCAGGGTGCTCAAGGCTAGTCGACGGTTCTCAAGATTAGGATCGTTGAGCATAGTGGTGAGCATGTTCAATAGCACAGGCTTGAGGACATCGTCGAAGCTATCATCGCTATCGGCCAGAGTAAATCGGATTGCCTGTATGACCATACCTCGCACTGAGGGTGTTGGATCTTGCAAGTAACCCTAATGGCCAGCGTTAGCACAGTCTTGCAACCAATTCACCAACCACATACCTGGAGCATGTGTAGAAAAGTTCTTGGCTCAATCATAGTCAATCTGCCAATGCATTCAGCGCCGATGGCCTTATTGTCCTCGGCTTGGGACGCGACCAAGAGCTTGTCCCAGATCTCTTTCGTATATGACGATATGTCTGATTGGGCCTTACCAGCGTAGTATAGGATCTCTTTGACGGAGTGAAGGGACAGATATTGGAGATTGCCCGATTTTCCGAGGTTTGAAAGTATTACTGGTAGGTAAATGTCAATATTGCCTGCTCCAGCGCGACCCAGCGCTACGGCTGCAGCACGGGGGACACTATCAGATTTCGAACTGAAGTGGGCTGTAAATACATTCGGTTCCAGTGGTGACTTGGACGTCAGCCGGAGACCCGCTTCTCCAAGAATCGCAAGAGCAAGGCATTTACGTTGACTGTCCTTAGAGGATCGCAGCTCGTTCGCGAAGTCGTTAATATTGACTCCGACCGTGGAACCTCCGGATACCAGAAGTGTGCCAATGGCTTTACCAACAACAGCCGGGTCACCAGATACGCCTACATTTTGGAGAAGGCCTTGCATCAATGGTTTCCCAACAGCTTGGTCTCCAATAACCTTGACCAGGCCAAGGTAGGCATCAAAAACCGCACCACTGAGAGGTGCAAGGACTACCCCGCATAAAGCGGTATTCAGGTTCGCGTCGACGACCTTCTTCGGATTAGTTTTTATAAGATTTCCGAGGACTGACAAGGCCAAGCCTAGAAGACTGAGGTCTTGTGCGTTTACCAGTGGTAGAAGCATTCCAGATAAGATGTGGATAGTGTCATTATCTAATCTTGCAATGGTGGCTTGGTTGGCAACGAAACTTCTCAGCGCAGCCAGACTTGCTCCGCGAAGTCTCCGATCGGCTTTGCGTAACTGAGCTCCGAGCTCGAGCGTTACATCCCGCACCCACGATGGTTGCAAGTCACTCTGGTCCACTGCTGAAGTGGCTACAAGATCAATTGCTATGACAGCAGATATACGCGTAGTCTCGTTCTTGAGTCGGTCCTGAAGTACTCCTAGAGCCTTCGTTCTGTTATCAGCAGATAGAAGCTTCGCATTACTCGAACCTGAAGTACGGGCTAGCAGTATACCGAGAGCATGTATCGCCCTTTGTCGGACTTCGAGGTCTGCGTCAGTGGCCACGGCTCGATCGAGTACCGCGTCATAGATGCTGCCGAGATTAAGCCGTCGCTGCTGCTCAGATCCAGCAGAGCGCGGAGGAGTTAGGACCTTGATGAAACTCTCGACAGCAAGAAGAGCCTCACCAGAAACCTTGTAGTTCCTATCCTTGGTTGCGGCGATGATGCTTGGTACAATGGTTCCTATGTATGGCGCGATGATTTTCGACGAGTGTGTATCGCAAATTGCACCCACTAGTTGAACGCTTTCGATGCGCATCTTACTGCCTGTCGCTGCTGATGCACCACCGATCGAAGACAAAGCAGAGCCACTGCCTGAAACTTTCAACGCATCGATGAGAGGTTCTACAATCTTGCTGAGATGGTCAGACAAGACTCCACTTTGCACCAGCACCAGATCGCGGAGCAGAGTAATCGATGACTGTTTTGTGAGAATTGAAGTTTGCCTTAATAACTTGGCTACGCCTCGAACGATTGCAGGGCTGAGTTGAGCAAGATCGGCTTTAGGTCCAGACAGGGGAGAGGGCGATTCTGCAGGAGAGGCCAGGCCCATAGATGATGGAAGCGAGCCCGTATCGCTATTTACCCTCCTCCGCTTACGTGACCGGGAAGCGAGATCCGCCGTGAAGTCAAGCTCCTGCTCGCTGGTTGTTATATTGGACACTACTCCCTCTCCGGTTTTCCGAATTAAAGACGCCAACGTGGTGAGAACTTCTAACCTTACGTTTTCTTCTCGCTCCTTGAAGCGGCTGACCAACACTGGGGCAATTCTTTCATAGAGGGTTCCGTTCTCCAGCAAATCCCCGTTACTTCTAGTGGAGATGACGGCGTAGAGAGCTTTAGCTGCGCATCGACGAATTTTCCAGCTTGCATCGTCGTCGTCGCTCATCGCCCCATCTGCTTCGAAATCCTCTTCATAATCATCAACGCCATTCCTTTCCCCATCTTCCTCATCTGAACCTTGAGTACCTCCCATGTCTTCATCATCTTCGTCGGATGCGGAATTAGGATCGTAGACCACAAACCTCAAGGCAGCATCAATTGATTCGTCAGTGAATGGACGCATATCGTTACTACAGGAAGCGAGGAATCCCTCAAGAGCTACCAGGCCAGCTTCTTGGACTTCTTCTATTTCGCTATCCGGCGTTCCATCCTCAGCCATCTCTTCCATAGCATCGTCATACTCTTGCTCGCTAAGCGCGCTCAGTACGAATGGCGCGAGGGTCTTCAGATGTGGTCCCAGCCGCTGCGGCACCGATCTTGATAGAGAGCCGACCATAGTGATTAGGAGTCGCCGTTTTGGTAGAGTCAGATGGGAGCTCCGAAAGCCATCAATTGTGTCCGACACAAGTGTGTCAAGTAAACTGTCAGACAGGTAGACTGCGAGTATAGATATAGCAAGTACGGCCTTTTTCTTGATAACAGATCCGGTCTGCTCATCATCAAGAATGCTCATGATAGAGGTCTGGAAAGCTTGTTTTTCTGAATCTTGAAGCATGGGCCCGAATGACCGGATCACCTCGATAAGAACGTCGATGGCATCGCTGTTGGCGCCCTTTTCAGTTCCAATCTCCAACATGCCCGGGGGTGGGCTGGGGAGGTTCTCCAGTCCATGAGGAATGACGATATACCCAAGCAAACGCGGTATGAGGACCCTGCTGATGGCAGAATAGGCATCCTGTGTCTTGCCACTTGGAGTCAGGCCAGGCAGCGGCCGTGGAAATGCTGTTATGAATGTCCGTAGTGCCGTTGCAGGTATCGAGGTATCGACGGAGTGGGTGGTCTTAATGTTCGAGACCCGGTGTACAAACGGAGACAAGATATCGGGAGGCAGTTTTAGGACGAGAGCAGCAACACTGCGGTATGTCAATCACGCTCATGGCCTATCCGTATTTACTAAGAACCCTTACCACTTTATAGCCTGATTCTGGACCTCCCCATTCTGATCATCTAAAGTCATCAATACGCCGTCGATTATCTTAGCGCTTGTGTGATAGTCAGCGGTCAAGAAATTAGGTGTTCCTGAGTTGAGCACGTTGTAGAGATCGTTTAGTGACATATAACGAAGGTCAGCGTCTGCATCGCTCAGCTTTGGCAACAACGCCGAAGCCTGCGCAGGCGTAGAGTTTGAGGCGGGCGCCATTATGCAGTCGCATCAATCAAGAGAAAGAAGTAAGTCATGCAGGCGAGAAGGAGAGGGGGTTTCGAGGCGTTCAGCTTTGTAGATCCCAAGTCCCTAGGCAACTTCACAGGCTAGACAGGGTTTACAGCACAGGGTAAGGCAAAGGTATGCCCGCAGTCTGGTCGACTCTAAAGATTCCAAAATTGATCGTTGCGAATCCTGTCAGTCATAAGATAGCCCACAACAAACAAAATGAAGCTCAAACGGGGGAAGTCTTGGCGATGATGATCTTTCTATTCCAGAATTGTCCTAGTCGCTTAAGCTCTAGAATACCGAGTGCGGAATACCTTAGAGCTTTATTCATCTCAACTTCCTTGATCCATTGAACTCTTCTGCATAGGCCATACGGTCGACTCGACATCTCTTTGTACTACCTCTCGCTCATCAAGGTCTCTGGGCCGCCATACAGCCATTATGGTGTTCCCAAAGTCTTCCCCTCGGTTGTCTTCGAGACTGTTCAGCCAGTCTTCTCGAGCTGGCAGGAGTACGAATCGGACACGACCATGGCATCAAGCTCAAAGACGGAAATACGCAAGTCAGGGCGATCACGGTAGCCCTCAGAAGTCTGTGCTTTCTGGCGACTTACCATGGTAATTAACCACCAATCATTCGCGAGCTTTCTACTGCTTCCTTCTTTAACCGAAGGCAATTACCAAATTGACCACGTATCATGTTCATGGCAAAGATGCAACGGGCTAATCTATGTAGGGCTATTGGATCTTTGATTGTTACTGTACCTTCCGTGTGGTACCTTGCGCAACCACAGATTGAGAGGTTATCCGGTAAGAGAGGCAGCCATGCAGAACATGGGCATGAAGGCGAGGAGCACGGGGAGCACGGGGAGGAATCAGAAGGTGGAGACGAGGGTAGTAAAGAAAGTAGCGAGAAGGGTGGTGTGGAAAGTGACGCCGAGAACGAGTCAGGAGAAGATGCCCAGGTTAAGGAAGACCCGAAAGAAGACAACGGAAAAGCCGATTCGGATAGCTCTGATAGCGAAGAAGGCCAGCAAGATACTCCGGACACATCTGATGACGAAAGCTCCGCAAACGTTCCACATGAAAAAGAAGGAGGACAGAATGTAGAAGGCGTTCGATTCAAGGGCGCCACTTCCGGCGGCACCAAAGAAGGCGAGCAAGGAGACACACGCAAGCACATCCCGGATGCAAAAGGAGGCAACAAACTCAGGATCGAGAGCCATTATGGCAACAAGCAAGGAGAAGCTACAACGTCGGAGCAGAGTCCTGACAACGAGGATCTGGTACGACTGACTGGCTGAGTTTCAGATGTCATTATGCTATCCTGTAGCGAAGCGCTGACTCGTGCTTGCAGGCTTCTCCATCAAAGCCATCCGGGGGTTTTGGACAGCAATCAGGAAAACAGGCAGGACTGTCGAACACGGATACGAAGCATTCAACGGACATTGCAAACGACCCCGAGAAGAGTAAAAAGTCTGGTGGTGGGCCAGAAACCGCGAAAGAACAAGGCACAGTGGACGCTGGAAGACCCGGGGTTTGTACCGTTCATCGTTGCCTCTTTTGCGACCGCGAGCGAGACAATTGCTAACAGCATTCTCTAGGCTTAAACAATGGATTCCGAAAAGTGGATTCCGCCCTATTCGTCTTTCGATCAAAGTGGCAGTGTACGCCTTTTGTATTTATCTCAAAGTAGCGACATGTAAACTACTCCGTTCGAACGCAGACCAGTATGTCGAGCCACAATTTGGCGAATATACTGCATATTGTTTTCATTCTCCATGGACAGCCGCCTCACTGTAGTACATGGAACTTCAGCTGAGACCCATACTTCTTCACTTCTGAAGTCTGCGTGCGCATTGAAAGGACCCTGTGAACCAGTCGGACTACATTGGACAGTTAGTCTATAAGCCGAAATCAGCGAAGCATGCGGCAGTTCACGTAGCAGTAATTGCATAAATGTCAGATGTCGAGAAACGATCGAAATTGTGCAGAAAGTCGGAAACCCTTCGATTTCCATTTTTGATATTCGCTCTGAATCTTGTCCATGCATACTCTACCCTCGATGCCCGGCTTCTTAGAGCCCCTGTCCATTTCACTATGCTGTCTTTCCATCACAGGCATCATTAAGCGTTCCAGATGTCCCTAGATATCGTCCTTCTCGTAAGCTTTTGTAGGACTTTGAGATCTCGTTTCTCAGATCAAATTCGCGGTATGAGGAACATTCCCGGTAGAAGTCGACTCAGGCCGATTATTGATGCCGTCTGCGTTTGGGAGTACGTGGTACTGCCAGCATGTGATTATGAGGTCGGTACTAACACTCGTGTCAACCATATATTTAGGGAGATATTACGGTTATACCCCCTTTACCTACAATTATACCCCCTAACTACCTACTATTACACCCCCTGACTACCTATAATTATACCCCCCCCGCATTAGGTTAGCTCTACGTTGCCATAGTAATAGACGGAGATCCTACTACTAAAACTTTAGTAATATCTTTAACGCGATTTTCTTTAGACTAGATTAATTATTCGTGAAATCTAATAGACCTAAAATAGCCTATTACTATAATCTTTATAACTAAAACTTTTCTAGCTAGCGCGTAATCTAATTAGTTAATATCTAGTAATAATAATATCCCCTAGGCGTAGTCTTAAATAGAGATACTACTATTAAGCCCCCTACTAAATATATACCCTTTCTCTTATATCTAGCTACTACGCGTTAATATTATATATACCTCTATATCCTACTTAGTTCCTTACCTACGGTATAGGGGATAGTCTACGCCCTACTATTATAGGCCTAGTAGTTACCTTAGCTAAGGGTAACGCTAGCGTAGGGGTAGATAGCTTAGGCTAGGGAGTAGGCTACTTAGGCTATAAAGTACGTTATTACTATACTAGTAAGGTAAGAAGGCTCTAGCTCCTATTATATCCCCTTAATATTACTACTAGACCTTCTCTTACCCCTAGTATAGACCTCTACTCTAGCGCTAGTAAATTACCTCTAATATCTTCCTCTACCTAGCCTCCTAATATAAGCGTACTTACTCTACCTCTTATAACGCGACGGCTTAGGGTATTAACTTAAGGGGAGGGGTTTTTAGAGCTCTAGTAAGTAAGGTATTCCTTAATAAGTTTAAATTATAAGGATTCGCGTTAAGTTAACTATTATATAGCTAGTTCTATATATATAAGTAGCTCTTATTAATTATAAGGTCTACCTTTTATATAAGTAATAGTTAATTCCTAGATAGTAAGGAGTAGGTTAAAGTTATTATTATCTTCTAATATATTTAGATACTCTCGCGTTAGATAGGAGGTAGGCTTTTTAAATTATTAACAAGGGTAGATATTATAAAGTCTAAGTATATTAATACTACTAGACTTAGCTATTTAATTTTTAATTCTATAAGTATATAAAAGACCTAATATTATTATAAAGATATTAGCTTATATCTTCTCCTATTACTTTAATATAAGTCTAAGGGTAAAGGGGGAGATATAAGTAATAATATTATAAAATATTAGTATCTTTACCTTAAAGGGTATATATATCTTTACTAATTTTATATTACCTTTTATATTTTACCTTTTACCTATTAAGGAGAGTTCTAATCTTTTTAATAACTACCTTAAAGTCGCTTATATTACTTTATTAGCTATAATAGGCTAAATATAAGCTAGGATCTATAATACTTATTTATTAAATAATAGAGCTCTCTCTTTAATATAGTATATCTACTTTTAGCTTTTAAACTCGCTATATTAAAGAAATATAAAACTTAATTAGTATACGCCCTAATAAATTTCCTCTAGTATAGATTAATCTATCGCTACTTTAGGTAGGTAATAATACTACTATTATAGTTATTATACTTATCCTATAGACTATTCTATATATACTTATAGTCTATAATAATATACGCGTAAATAACTACCTACTAAGTAACTTTAAACTCGTCCTAGTCCTCCTTTATACTAAATTTAGCCTTATAATTAGTAAGGACGTCTTTATTAATATACTAGATATAGAATATATTTCGCGACTAAGGGTATAGCTTATAAAGAACTAGTATAAGAGCTAATTTATAGTCTATAATACTAATTAAGGGATCTAGAATATCTAGTAAGAGATATATATCGCGATATTATTATATTACCTATATATAATCCTCTACTTCTTCCTTTTTAAGAAAATAGAAGGCTATATAGAATAATATATTTAATATAATAGTTCTAATAATAATAAAGAGGGGGATTTTATACTTATTTATCTTATAAGTACTATCTATTATAAGTACCTCCTAGTTTATTTTTAATATCTTATAATAAGAGGTATATAAGAAGAATAGGTATATAATTTACTCGTTCTAATCCTTTAGGTATTTTATATACTAATTATCCTCTTTATATAACTACTAAAAAAGAGCTTATATAGCTATAAATAGCCTAAGACTAACTCTCTTTATACGCGCCCTAATATTATAAATATCCTAGGCTATAAAGATAGGATTATCCTTATTATAATTAAGATATAAGGTAGTAATAATTTAACTAGGTCTATCCCCTATTAATATTTACCTTCTAATTTAGTCTTATACCTCTAGAGTTATAGTAGTAGCCTAATAAGCTTAATAGCTAACCTACTTTATACTAGGATAATTATAAGATAAGTTCTCTACCTTAAGAAACTAGGTATCTATAATTTAATTATATATCGCGACGGCCTTAAAGGGATAGTTAATAATTTAAGAGGTAGAATATAGTTATTTCTACCCCCTTAGTACCTTCTCTTTCCCCCCCTAGTTATAAAAATATTAGGCTTTTTACTTTATTCCCTTCTTATTAACCTTAGTCCTCTAGATTCTAACTATATAGCTATATAATTTTATAAAGTTATTAATCTACGCTTTTATCGCCTTAGGAGAGGTATCTAATAGACTATTAGGAGGTAGATCTATAGGGAACGGCATATTATTAATTAGAGTAGGGGAGTTAGGGAATAATAAGTAGCTAGAAATATTAGAAGTACGCGTTATAGGAGGCGTTACTATAGTAACGTGGAGCTAACCTAATACGGGGGGGTATAATTATAGGTAGTCAGGGGGTGTAATGGTAGGTAGTTAGGGGGTGTACTTGTAGGTAAAGGGGGTGTAACCGTAATACCTCCCAATATTTATGTCCCAGGGCTAAGTATTTGGCGTCTTGGACCTCCGGGTGCTACTATTCTAAGCGAGATTACATCTTAGCAATGGGCCGAGGGACGACTTTCTCGTCGAAGCTACCATCGCCGCCAAAGGTTGCATTCAAAACTCGCATCTCACGGAGGCAAGCATTCAAGATGGACGCATTCTCCTGGATTACTCCATACTACGGACAAGTCCAGACCCGATGATTATACACGCCAACCACTACGCCGCTACCTACTGCGGCACCTTATGTAAATTCCTCATCCGTGTGGTTGGTACACGCGAAGTCTTCGCACTACTCCACTCTGTCCTCTCTCGTTCTTTGATAGTCCTCAGTATGGTTCCAACACCAATCTCCCCCAACCAACATCGGAGATGAGCTTTATTGGTCGGTCACGCCGATAGGATGACTGTGCCATCCTGTGAGCCACTCCATTCAAACATCCGCAGCAATTGCCCATGGCTTCTCGCGATCTGTCAATTCTACAGAACGCAACACATCAGGTTGATGATGTAGACGTTTCGCAATATGTCCATTCTCTTTCACAAACGCCCAGACTACGTCTCTAAATATGATGGACCTCTCTCCCAGTGTGCGAGGAAAGGAGGAACTGGACAGGACTGCAGCACTGCGGCCATCCCGTCGGAATTGTCCTTCGAAAAGGTCGTCTGCAATAAATGCCTGCCCCCTTGCAGCTTGCAGGACTTTCTGGACTATCTCAGCTATGTGACCCACGATGCCGAGAACCTGCAATTTTACCTGTGGATGGTGGATTACTCTCAACGGTTTCGGCAAGCCTCCAAAGCCGAAAAGGCCTTGTCACCCAAATGGCGATCTCATCGAGCTAGAATCGGCAGGACCGATGATTGCGTAGCGGATGACCCGCTGTCGTCACTGGATGCTCGGAATATGGATATCCATAGTGAGGATATTTCAGATGGATCCACATGGGATGGTACACAGTCAGAGTCAACAGTCAATTGTACGCACCCACTAAAGTCGTCAAATCTCTCCGTATTGCCACACAACCTTCGCAAGGGCAGCAACACTTTGCAGTGGCAGAACAGTCCTGATATCCAACCCTTCCGTGCTGAGATCAACAGGGTAGTCACCCACTACATTACACCTGGCAGTCCACGGCAGCTGAACCTCTCACATAATGACCGCGCAAATGTTTTACAAGCCCTTCAGCACACAACGCATCCCTCCGCACTGACCGTGGTGAAGCGAATCCTGGACTCTACCTTGCGAAATCAAAGCCATCCTAACTTCATCCGATGGTCAATCTGCAACGGCAACATCCAGTGGACCTGGGCTCTTCGCATTTTCGCCATTATCAACATCTTCATAGGGTTTGGCGTTGCCATTACTCTTACTTTGTCGAAATATTCGCGCTGGTGGCGTATCTTCGCTGCTCTTGAATGGTGGTTTGGCATCACCAACATCATTGCGGCATCTCAAGGCCTTTGTGTTCTCCTCCACAGAATGCACACTCGGCAGTATCACGCTTGGGAGATGCAAGACTCAACGAAGGACGACGACAAAGCAATGCTGAAAGGCCCTGACATCAATTTCATTCACTATGAGAGCACGAAGTCGAAATGGCCGGTCAAGATGGAGACTTTTGGTCCAACTAATGATTACAGCGGAGAACCTTGGGTGGATCGTTACCACCGGAAAAGTTGGTTTCGAAAGCTTTTCGAGAAAAGGGTTATTGTGCAGGAAGCCAGCCTCAAGGCAATCCAGAACCGTATAACTCGGCAAGCGGAGGCCTGGGCTCTGATAATCACCATCCCACTTACCATTGGCTTCGTGGCGATCCCCAATGGCAACCTATACCCAAATTGAAATCATGTCCAGTTTAGGAATTCTGTTTTGCATCGATCAGCAGCACTCCGTATGGTGGCTACTAGCGGCTTGGGAGGAAAACTTTGTTAGCTGTGCATTCTGGAGCATGAGCATAACGACCGGATGATTGATGCGAGACGCTTTTAAAATTGACCTGTTACGGACTACGCTATTACAACACTCCTTGTCAACTTCGTAAGACTCGCTCTCATGCCGAGGACCCGTCAACGTCTGGATCCAGACCAAACAGATTTCAGGCAGGTATGGATGGAGAGTGGGGAGTCGAGCGCCCCACAGCAAGGGAGGAAGAGCGTGAAAACGAGCAGTATTTAGCTAAGGTGGACTGAGACGGTCACGGATTTCTCTATTGGAATCAAGTATACGAAGGCCACGACAAAGGAGTTACCTGCACAACCTTCATGTTATTGTAAAAGGAACGCTAGTATTCCGGAGGATCAAAGAACTATACGGGAGCGACGAGGCCATAGCTCGTACCGAGCAAGAACTTGCAAGATGATTGAGCAGGGTCTCGACGGTGTGGATCTGGAGAGAGCTTCAGGGCGAGGCCGTTCACGCGTTTTAGCGCACACTAAAAAGTCGCTTGATAGCCTAGGCGCTTACGCAGTACATACAGATGGTTGTGCCTGAAACAATTCGTCAACCAACCATCTATCCATGCACATGCATTATCTGTGCTGGCCACAAGCGTGCTCAGCGCCAGCGCGTATTCATTCGTCCCATTACATGCATTTGCCCCAGATCAGAAGCCGTCGCCGCGCATTCCTTCTCTCCCTCAGCTTCCCTCACTTTGACTCTGGATGATATCTAGAGATGGACCTGGCCGACTGCAACAACAATTCTAAGTATTGATATCAGCTTTGCTCTTCGTTTCAAACCTTCAGGGACCGCGAGAAATTAGCCTAATTGGAGCTGAACTTAGCGTCGTGGCACGGTTGAGCTAAACAGACCAACGTCTCGTCTGACACCTCATCTGGTCGATGTTATTGTACCGGCCAGCATTGATCTGACATCATCCAAGCAAAGCCACCACAATGGCCTCAAGAGCGCAAACACCTATGGCAGCGGCCGCCAGGAGAAACGCAGCCCGGGCGACACCCCCTATACAGACAACTAGCGATCACGATCAGAGATATTCGTACATGGAGACGCCGGTCGAGATGCAGAGATCGACCTTTGAACCCTATCATCAATTCTCCAGTCCCACCAACTCTACAATCGACGAGTCCCCCATCACGCCATTGACCCCTAATAGAGGTCTTCCACCATACCCCCACGGGCCCGATTTGTCGACGAGCCCTCCATTGCCGGTGGAGAAAGCACAGGCTCGGTCCCCGCAGCAAATGCATCCTGCGTTCTATGCGCCACATATTCAGGATCCCCAACCGCAACAGCTTCCAGTCGCCAATGGAGCGCAGTCGCTGGGACCAATATCGGTGAAGACGCAGGACAAACCAAGTGTACCAGCAGTGGCACTTGTCAATGATACTTTCGAGCCACCTCCGAAAATTGCCGTCGAACGGCGGGAACCTTACAATCCGGACTCACTTGCAGGTGAGGCTATGTTCCGAATTACCTCCATATATCATTACAGCTCATGGAGCTCTGCCACGTGTCATACAAGCCAAGTCTTCTTTGGACACACTCTTCGAACATCTTTAATGTCTCTTTTGATGCCTTGACGCGGAAATGCTAATCCTGGAGTTTCTTTTAGGCCCCAACGGAGCACCTTTAGACAGCCATCGCCCTGGGCAGGTCTCACATCCAAACGCAATTGTGAATCCACATTGGAAGCATGGACTTTGCGAGCCCGATACCTTATGCTGCCTGGGAATCATCTGTCCCTGTATGGTCTACGGCAAGACTATGTACCGGTTGTCAAGGAAGGCGCAGAAGCAAGATCCAACAGATCTACTAGGCTATGAGTCGTGCAATGGCTCATGTGGACTGTTTGCTGTCGCTTGTGGATTTCAATGTTCGTTTCTTCTACACGGGAAGAATGGACTCGAGAAGCTAATTCTGGCATAGGGATACTTGCCGCGATCCACAGGACTAGGGTTCGAAAGCTGTATCGGCTGGAAGGGGACTTCTCGACCGATTGCGTCAAGTCACTTTGTTGCTGCTGTTGTGTGGTCATGCAGAATGAGAGGGAGGTTCGAGACCGCGAGGAGCTTATCAGGAGACATGCTGGCCCTACTACCGGCGCATATATGCCGCCCGGAGATATGACCTACGCACCGCCGCCACGATGAAAGAATGGCGATCATCACTAACATGGACCCATCACTCATATCTGCACAGAAAGCGAGACACATCCCCAAATCTCAAACGAGGAAACAGCCTACACAGCCGGCATGCGACCGTCATCGAACAGGATGAATACCCAGGTCACGATCAGCCCTAAGTTTCACTAGCCTTTTATAAGCTCCAGAAACCAAAAGTTTCAGAATCTCAACACCCTCAAGCTGAATCTTGTTGATCTACCATACGCAACAAAAACCTCCCACTCAAGGACAGCACACCCCCCAACAAGTTCTCACCACACGCCACGCCAAAATCCAAGAGCCATCCAAATTTCCGCCGCAGTCGAATTGACGCACAGCAACGGGATATAAAATGCAGGACCCATACCTATCCCAGCATAGGTGTACATTTTCCCAGGCTTAAGAGAAGGTCGGAAAGAAAGAACGTTCTTGATAGTGTACAATATAATCATGGTGGTATACGATGTTACTGGATACTGTGATATATTTCTGTATTTTATGAGTAATATAGAGCAGCGGGGATCGAGTTGAGAAAGGAGAGAGAAATGTTTATGAAATGGAGTGGAATAGATGAATATAGCTATATCTCCCAAAGGCCGTTGGTTTTCTCGGCTCTGTTTACCATTTTTGATACATGGCAACGCTGTATATCGTACTACTATAACGTCCGTCCCCTGGCTCAAGAGACGCACCCTGTCGCGAGACGAATTTACGGTTTAGGCATCTCAAGTCTCTCGTTTGCAAATCTACGAGGCTTTTTGTTTGATACGTCGCTATTTCTTTAGCCATTTCTGCCCTGGGAAACTGATATGCAATGAGAGAATTATAGTGGTTGGCTATGCTGTCGATCGTTTTGTTGATGCCGTCGGTGGCCGCTCCAGCTGACTTAATCGCGACCGTTGGAGTTTCTTCGAATTTCGGAGCACTTAGGGAAAGGGTCGGGTCTATGAAGAAAGAATATGGTTCCAAATTTTAACGACACTCAGAGAGGAAGATAGAGAAGTCCGGAAGTTACGTCGTGCGAGGAGAGTACTGCCGGAAAAGGGATCCATCTTGCTCTTAAGAGCGACTATTCCTCTTCAGATTTATAGTAGAACAACTTTTCCACTAGGTTTTATCTTTTTATCCTATCTACTGGCAGCAAGCGCAGCCTCCTTGTCTGCGGCCAACATCCTCTGTATGGCTGGCCGATTCACGCAGCGATCCCACCAAGCACTCACAGCTTCGCGACCGACGATGACATCTCCGTACCCGCATGCGACAATTCGTTGGATCAGCGGAACGTAGTAGATATCCACGAGCGTGAAGTCATTTCCAGCCATGTAGTCTCTGTGGCATAAGAAACGTTCTGCAACATCGAAAAACATCTCGACGGACCGCAGTGCGTTTGAGACAACGGCGTCATCGGGAGGCAGCCCCATGAATCTTTTGGCGAATTTCTCGAATCCGATTCGACCTGCAGGCTCGGCGAAGTAGAGCATTTCCACGCACTGCGCCTGGTCGAACAGCGCCCCGGCTTCGACGTCGGAGGCGGGGGGTAGGAGTGGGAAGGAGTACTTCGTTGCGAGGTATTTGCAGATTGCGCGACTCTCGTAGAGAGTGAACCCCTCGGCGGAAGTTATGACGGGTATTTTACCCCACGGGTGACGGTTCTTGTGTTCTTGGGACTGGGTGCAACGGCGTTAGCTCCCACGAGAATCGAACGTTGCAGTCAGGGGAACCAATATTTGAGTGAGTGAGTGAGAAGAAATAGAAATCTTGAAGCTCGGTACGATATACAATTTGCTCACGCAAGGAGAAGCCGCATCGTCTTCCAAGAGAAACGGGTCACCAACCTTCTGCTCCCCTTTTTGAAGGTTGAGAAGCACGAGTTCGTAATCGGTGAAGCCAGCTTCAGCAAGAGTCAGGCGGACACGATCTGTGTTGGTCGAACCGCGAGAGCCATACAGAGTAAAAGCTGGCATTTTCGAGCTGTACAGTAGTTTCGACGCGAATCCGGGGCTATTCGTGAGCCTCGACATTGTATACTAAAGTAAGTACTCATTTCGAGAGAGATGGGGCCAACCACTCGGTATTTAAGCCGAAGACATCTCGCTGAGAGCAGGAACTAGCGGTATCTACAGATGCCTTCACTTCTCGGAACGCAGCCACACCTCAGCGTGTGCTAGATGAAAGAATAAAGCCCTTCCAACAGCATGTATGGAGTATGGTTGGTGGGTTCGCTTTCGCTACCCGATCGAGCTAGCGCCAACGCCTCCTCGGGCCTCAACTATTCACCTATTCAAAGCGAGTCCAACTCGCCTTCCTCATGGTCCCGGTGATGAATCCATGCTGCATCATTTCATTCGTCTGCTCGGACTTCTTGCTTGCTACGATTCTTCCCCTCGTCTGAAGGGTGTTGCGCGACAAGCGTGATGAACGATGGCCGGAAGCGTTGTCGCCCGCAAACGGAACATTGAATGTAGAACCAAGGTGAAGACTGGTTGTACAACCTGCAGGTCAGTCATAGCGGACAGATCCTATCACCGGTCTACACCCCAAGACTGTGAATTGAGACGAGAGGTCAGCTCTGCAGTGATTGTGCTCAATTAGCAATAGAACTAGGAAGGTCAAATGCGACGAGAATAAGCCGTGTTGCCAAAAATGTGTCAACACTGGTCGTACTTGCGACGGCTACGAGTCCCCCTTTAGATCTTTTACCAGTCAACCCATCAACAGCGCTCAGGCTGGCGGCATCAAGTCAGACGTTGATTTGCAACCCATCCAGCCCACCTTCACTAAGATCGCCCCTGAGGACATCGACCTTCTCAATCGTTACTTCTCAACCAAAACCCTGTTCGACGTGAAGCTGGGCTGTAACGAAGAAGCCAGGCAAGTCCTCCAAGCCAGCTTGACTGATCCGCCTACACGACACGCAGTCTTGTCTCTCAGAGCTCTTCGGGAAGATCTCGAGACGTCCGGAGACGGTCCAGCGTCTATCGCGCAGCAGACCCCGAGCCATCACTATGGCCTCCAGCAATACAGTATGGCTTTGGGGGGTCTTGCGTCTAAGTTGTCATCTCCGGGCTCCAACGGGTTGAAGTCGGCATTACTTTGCTGTCAGATCTTCATCAGCATTGAGCAAGTGCAGAAGAATTACGCTGCTATGGCCCAGCATATCATTCGAGGACTCAGGATCATGCACGAGTACCGGGCAAGGCCAGCTTTGGTCGCCGCGAACAAATTGGTGCCAGCACACCATGACCAACTACCCTTCCTGGATGTTTTCATCATCAAGCTATTTGCTGCACCGTGTAAATTTGCGGAGCCTCCAGCAACAGCCGACGTAAGCGGGACGACGTCGTCTGTGTGTTTGATTTCGCCTCATCAACAGCCTGTTGAATCTCGCGATCTTCGCACGATTGCACCCGACATGCGGACACAGCTTACAAGGATCGCTGCGTCGACGCTTGAATTCCTCGGCAAAGTGTCGCAAGTCGAGTCGGTAGGAATCGCTCTTCGACTACTATCCGAGAAAGCAGCTCTGCTGGACTCCTTACAATCGTGGCTCATTGATCTTGACTTCGTTCAGACGGAGATCGGATCTCCTGGCCCTGAGCCTATTTCAGTGTCTTTCTTGCGTTTCTTCCATCTGATACTGAAAATCGTTCTCTTGGGGGCACTAGACTCCTCACCAGATCTTCATGCCGAGCTGCGGACCGAGAACGACCGATTGCAGGGCGTAGCCAACAACGTGGGTGAAAGAGTCAGGGCTTATAGAACGTGCAGTGGTCGAGGGGAGCGCTCCACAGCGCGCTGATATTCATGGCAAAGTGGCGTAATCTTTCCTAGCCACGCACCTGATTCTTATCTTTTCACAATCAATGGAATCCGCGAACTCCATTGCCAGCAAGTCGAGCGGGAGAAGGCCGGCGGCACTATCAAACGCGGCCCAGTGCAGTTCAAGCTAGAAAGAGAAGAAAAACGAGTTGGTCGGCGTGCGTGCGTAAGATTTCATGCGGCTTGCAGTTGCAGTATACAGACCGAACAAACCAATTAGCGGCTGACTCTGTCTCTGAACCGCCCCCCCTCACCGACCATGGTTGTCTGCTCTGGAGGACTGGTCAACTTCATAAATGGATCCGCAACCCCGTCGCGCATTTGTAACGAAGCCTCTTCGTCTCCCCACTAGCTCAAGCAGACGAGTACTCAACGGCACCTCTCATTGTCGAAAGCCATGCACTTCCTCCTCCTCGGCGCCAGTGGACGGACCGGCCAGCACGTCGTATCTGAATTGCTCTCTCAGGGTCACACAGCGGTAGCCCTCGTGCGTACCTCTGGCAGCCTCACCCCTCGTCCTGGTCTCACCATCGTCACTGGCTCGCCACTATCGAAATCCGACATACGCAGCGCTCTCCTCGCGGCGCCTCCATACACCTTCTGCAGCGATCCTGACATTGAACACAGTCCGCAAGTCCGACAGCCCTCTCGCGGCTCAGATCTCACCTCCTCGCTTCCTGGCCGACTCGTGCGCCAGTGTTTGCGAGGTTCTGGAGCATGCCGGCTTTTATCGCGTTGTAGCGATGTCGACAGCAGGTGTCGGGGATTCATGGGGTAACCTACCGTGGTTGAGCAAGGCATTCTTGAGGTGGACCAACGTCAAGTACGCGCTCGAGGATCACGGCCTCGTGGACAAGAAGATTCGGCTGACGAAGATGGATTGGACTCTTGTGAGGGTTGTGAGGCTGCAATTCGACGATCGGAAGCCGACCGACACGAATACGGACGTGAAAACGTTGGGCAGTAAGGGCGATGGAATGAGCGTGACCGACAGCGTGAGTGTTACTAGTGTGGCGAGCTTCCTGGTCAAGGTTGCGGTCGAAGGACTCTTCGTCCAAAGCGCAGTGGTTATGGCCATTTGACGCGGCCGAGGAAGTCGTAGATTTTATTAATATCGCTCTACCATGCAGGAAGACTTCCTGACCGATTTTGCCTTGATTGTTCTGCGTATTACCACTTAATAGAATCAGTTCCACCCCCAATTTTTCCGAGCTTGGACCAAAAAGAAAAGAATTGAAGACCTCAGGATCAAATGACCGACTCTACTAGAGTAAAGTGACCACACTGACACAACAGTTGATCTAGAGATATCCTCGCCGCTTTCCCGGGAAGTTAAATAACCTGAACGTTTCCGAGCAGGAACCCGACGGGGGTCGAACCGAATCGATCTCAACACCGGAATGGGAAGTGACATCTTCGAATCAACCGTTGCCGGATGATGCAGCAAGCTTGCCACTAGGCCATTCCACCTGTTGCCTCGTTGAAGAGGTAGGGCTTGTTTTGGTATCTATATTCTTTTGCTGACGGACACACATTATTCTCGGTGGCAAGGAGATCTACCTTTCCGTATACTTCGTAGCTGAGTGTCAATATGGACGGCGATAAAAAGGCCGGTGAGTCACTTTCCTCCTCCGTTGAATGTTCCTGCGGGAATGTCCTTAAGTTTCGAGCTCCAGGTCGGTGCAATGGATTCCACCAGAATGAGAGCCAGATTGGCTTGGCGGCTAGTCATAGTTATCTAGGTTTGTGTACCCAGACCGTGAGAAGTAAGGTAGATAGCGCGTAGAATCCCCGCTGTATATTGACATGATCCACAGCCAGACTTGTCTAAACTATGCAGTCCCAGCTCACCCTAGTGTACCTTACTCCTTGTGGATTGAACAAAGGTATAAAGCGTCCCTGACTCCCCCACGCAGGTACGCAATTTGTCTCGCACATGTAACCAACACATACAGGTTCATGCCTCAGGAACCATACCACCCCGTCATCCCTACCCCGTCGGAGATGCTCTCTTCCATACGATGTCCCATCAATAGCCTTCTGATTCTGAAAGTGTCGATAATGGCCTATTAGTCATCAAAGTCGAGTCCCAATCAGGGCTTGAAACCCCTGTGCGTTGCGAGATGTATCAACAACAGCCTGCTCTTCGTTCCTGGCATTTGTTGCCGCTGTCGAAAGTTAGCTGCGAGTGTCGACGACAGATATACACAAAACTGACCAGCTTAACGGAAAGATGGTTATTCCGTCACTGTCGAATTCGATACCGACATGCCCATCCTTCTTCAGGAAAGACACATAGAACAGTTTCTCCACCGTCTAACCAAACGACTTTGGATTTGACCGTAAAGTGGAATAGTGATGCGCCCCCGTTATTGAGAATGTCATTTGTCTCCTGCACGGCATCGAGCAGTCACTCGTCTTCCGTCTCTTCAGCAGCGTAGACCCTCGTTCAGCAGCTTGTTAAGAGTGGGGTTGATGGTCTTGCACATCTGCGTCACTCCAGTTTTGTCTTACTGCTGGAAAGTCAGCCACCTCCGGTTCGCGAGGCCGTACACTCTGATTCGGGTCGAGTCTTTCCTGGCGAGCAGCGACGCTGTGTCACCGCGCGAATGCGTTTCTGCACAGACAGGGGGCCCAGAAGGAAGCCAGGAAGGCAAAGCCGCTTTGTGACCGCGAAGCAAGCGCGCGAGCCTAGCCACGCCCAGTTGTGCGCGTCGCCATGATTTGCCTCGTCGTCTTCGCCGTCACGGTCCAGTCAAGTTCGGCGAGGGCGTTGGCTCTGCGTGGCGGGCCTTGAGGAACGTACGGGATTTTGACTCTAGCAGCGCTTCATCGCCCTTATTCTACGCATGAAACTGATGCAATTGCTGATGAAGTCGTGCACTGCGCGAGTCAATGGATCATTTTTCGGTAGGAGTCCGCCACACGCAGCCACACGCTCAGCAGCCACAGGTTTTACTATGTAAGATAAAATACGCTATAATTACTATAAGATTGGAGGTACCAACCCATGTGACGACGTCGCATGACATTTTGATGCGTTCACAGAATCAGAGATACTTTATTTCCCCAGCGATCATCTTGCTTTCGAAAAAGTGGAAGCGATTTGGGTGCTATTTTCTAGATAGCGAATGGTTTTGGAGCTTGATTGATTCTATCATGGCTTTCATGTAGAGTGGTAGGGTAGAGTGCATCCAGAGCTGTCTCTCAGGGAAGTGCTCTTAATATGAAAGCCCCGTTGACAGGACACCATGACGGCCGTAATGCATACTATCATCATCATCATCATCATCGCTCATCCCAGCAAAAACCCCCTTCACGGATCAACATCCTCGACCCCCAACCTCGGAAACGAATCCTTGCTCCAAGTATACACCACCTGCTCCTCCCTCTCCCCATCCTCCGTCACCTTCCTCTCAATCTCCCTCACAGCATCCCTCACCGCATCCCGCGCCCTTAAGCCCAGGAACCAGCGACCGAGGCCCCACACATATGCATAGACGGCATAGATCGTGTTGACGAGCTGCTCGCCCGGAGAGTCGATGACCTCGTACATGAGTCCTCTAGAGTCTACGCTCTGGGCCGAGGGTGCTGGTGACGGAGGTGGGCGAGGTGACGGGTTCACGATGTGCGCGTTGCGAGCTTGAAGTGCCTTCTCATCATCGACGAGAACGAGCGCAGCACTACTCCATCCCGCGGCTGCGATCTTGAGGACGAAATATGCTCCCATCTCGCCCTCTTTTGTGACACCCTCCTCCCACTTCGCCCCTTCCTTTTCGAAATGATCGGCGTAGGCTTTCCTTATCCTCCCATCCTCTGATCGAACGATGGCGTCGTAATCTATCTCCTTATCTTGGACGCTGCTGCTCCACATATATTCCAGCCATTTTCTCATCATCGGCTCGAACCAAACCGTTCTTCCCTCTCCCTCAGGAAGCTGGTTGTTTCCCCAGTGCCCTGCATCACTTCGGACGCCTCGCAATCGTGCTTCGGAGGCGTCGCCTAGTCCGAGAGCGCCGCGACGCTGCAGGTCTAAGCCGTACGAAGTGATAGAGCCGTTGTTATGAAGAGCAAGGTAGTGGTGGTCGCCGAAGGCGAGGGAAATGATTGTTTGAGCCTGAAGTGAAGGGACGAGAGCTGGGGAAGGCAAAATTTGGAGTACCTCCAGTGAGGGATTTCGAGCTGCATCCCGGAAAGCGTGAAGAAGATCAACGGACGCAGTGAAGACACGCCCACTGTGAGTGAATATAGCGAAACGAGAAAACGACCCCTGAAGATCCTGGATTTTAAACGGCTCGGATGGGAAAGCGGTATAGTAGGTCGTCAGCTCGATGGGTTCCGGAACGTTCAAGGCAGGCATTGGGAAGATCGTAGGGTAGCAAAATACTTTGTTAAGATCTGTAGTGAAGACGATATACTCTGCGAGGACGATGTGCCCTGTCACCTCACCGATCCGTGATTCGAGACTGTCACCAACAAAGCGCTCATTCTTCTTTCGACGATAGCCCGTTCCTGGAATAGTAACAGAATCGATGAGCATCATGTCCGCTACTGTAAGTGTCTCCTGGCGGCCACCTCGAACAACATCGCTGTCTTGGACAGAGGTCCAGTAGACAATGCCGACTTTTTCAACGTACATAGAGTTGCGGTCCCAGCCTGCTCTCGATCAGTAATAATCGATACCACATACACTATGATCTCGTATCTCGGCCTACCTGCTACTACCCTAACAACTCTGTTCTCAACTAGGTCAACATGTATAGGCTTAACCTGGAAGCCCAGGAGTGATTCCCACATCCACACTTTACCATCATCTGCAAGTCCCAGGACGCTCGTACGGCCAGTCGAAAATTGTTGAATGGCTGTACTGGGCTCATATCTGTCATTCGTAGTTTGCGGATATGCTGGTGGAAAGTCGAGTCTATTAAGGCTATGAGATCCCACGTGGGAGCCGTTCCTCAATCCGTTGAAGGTGCCAAACATGTATATGCCTCCGTTAGAGTTGAGTATAGTAGTCGACCAGCCTCTAACGCCACATCAGCCATTAAACGCAGTGATTATAATACCGTGTCCGTTTCCTACCCACACTGGACATCGGCCACGATACCCACCCGATCGTCAATAGCCGCTTTCTTTGGCCATCCCGAGTCCCTAGTGAATCTTCGTCGTCTCGGGAGGGTACGTCGCGCCATTAAACTGGCTGGTGCGTTAGGATGCAGTTCGCCCGTCTGCCCTGATGGCTCCCGTTCTGGTCCTTCGTGACCAAGGTTCCCACTGCCATTGCTCCCCCAAGTGTAGATACGTGTCTGCGTGAGCAGCTTCTTGTAGAGCCAATGCCATCGTTTTTCCTGTAGGAGAGGCTGATCAGGAATGCGGAAGGTGGTGCGAGTCAGGGCACGCCAGAACGTTGGGTCTTCACGGTAGGGAACAAAGGCTTTCTGCGTCACTCCCACATCAATTTGGCACGCTAAGAAACGAAACCTAGCTCTCTTGATAACAACGAGAGGTAGGGCTCACAGTGCAATTGGTGACTTTAAGGTAGTCGGCAGCACTGAGATATGGGAAAATGAGATAGAGGATGTCCGAAGCTAGCTCACCAGTCAGCTTTCTGGCCGAGTTATAGACTTTATTTACGCGCATACGCAGATCCGTGAGCTTGGTTGTTTGTGGCATGTGGGCATCTCACGTGCTGGTGCGCCAGATACTTTGTACTAATTCAGAGTCAAGGTACTTTATGGTGCTTTGGCCAAGCTGATGGATTCGATCTTTCAGGGACTGAGGCGGCTCATATTTCGGCCCGGACGACGCCGGGCTGCATGGAGCTAAGGTACATTAATGATGGGAGCACGGGAGATAACGATGTAGGGCTGATGAAACTCCCGAAAACGCCGTCACTCCTCCTTTCTTATTCCTCGCGACTGATGTCTATCAAGCAAACCATGAAACCGTTACAACGGCTAATTTGTACCAAAGCAGCTTCCCCCTTTGCTGCACCTGCAGTCCGACGCTATATCACTACATCCCAGCGCCCCCTGCATCCAGCTGCCGCTCAAATCAAACCTCTCCTCTCGCGTTCAGTATTTCGAAAGGAATCTAAGCGTTCATATGCCGATATAGCGACACCGAAAACGAAGAGAAGGGGCAGAAAGCTGTTGAGATGGACATGGAGATTCACATATCTGGGTGCAATTGGCGGTATCTTGTACATGGGCTATGGGATTTATCAACTGCGGACACCACAAGAGCAGCTGGAAAGTGGCAATGATCCAACAAAGAAAACCTTAGTGATTCTGGGTACAGACCCCCCGTCCAAAATCAGATGACTGCCATTGAATCTTTCTAGGTACTGGTTGGGGAGCTGTCTCCCTCCTCAAGAAACTTGATACCGAGAATTACAATGTCATTGTCGTCTCCCCTCGCAATTACTTCCTCTTCACCCCTTTGCTCCCATCATGTACGACTGGGACCATTGAGCATCGGTCTATCATGGAGCCTATTCGAAATATCCTGCGACACAAGAAAGCCACAGTAAAATACTACGAGGCGGAAGCTACGAAGATTGATTATGAGAGGAGGGTGGTTTCCATTGATGATTTTTCGGACGTCAAAGGTGACACTACTTCGACCGAAGTGCCATTCGATATGTTGGTAGTTGGCGTCGGAGCCGAGAATGCTACCTTTGGTATACCTGGCGTCAAGGAGCATTCCTGTTTCTTGAAGGAGGTCGGAGATGCCCAACAGATCCGCAAAAGGATCATGGATTGCGTCGAAACCGCCACTTTCAAAGACCAATCTCCCGAGGAGCGCAAACGGCTCCTCCATATGGTGGTCGTAGGCGGCGGTCCCACAGGCGTCGAATTTGCCGGCGAACTTCAAGACTTCTTCGAGCAAGACCTCAAAAAATGGGTCCCAGAAATCGTCGATAACTTCCACGTCACCCTCGTCGAAGCGCTACCCAACGTCCTACCCATGTTCTCCAAGCAGCTGATCGACTACACCGAGAAATCATTCAAGGAAGAGAGCATCACCATCCGCACAAAGACCATGGTGAAAAACGTCACAGACAAGCACATCGAAGCCGAATTCACGAAACCGGACGGCACCAAAGAAAAAGAAATCATGCCATACGGCCTGCTAGTCTGGGCCACCGGCAACGCCCTCCGCCCCGTCGTCAAAGACCTCATGGCGCAGATCCCCGCGCAAAAGGACTCCCGCCGCGGTCTCGCCGTCAACGAATACCTTGTCGTCAACGGCACCGAAAACATCTGGGCCGTCGGCGACTGCGCCATAGCCAACTACGCCCCCACCGCCCAAGTAGCCTCCCAAGAAGGCGCCTTCCTCGCCCGCCTCTTCAACTCCCTCGCCAAGACGGAGACTATCAACAAAGAACTCACAAACCTTTCCGAAGCGCAGGCCAAAGCTAGCGGCGAGGCACGGACCGAGATCTTCGCGTCCATCAAGAATTTGCAACGACAGCTCAGGAGGGTCAAGCAGATCGGGCCGTTTGAGTATAGTCATCAGGGCAGCCTGGCGTATATCGGTCACGACAAGGCCGTGGCGGATATCAGCTGGTTGAGTGGGAACTTTGCAAGCGGAGGAACCGTCACTTATTGGTATGTCACCCATTCATTTCAGCAAACCCCCCCCCTTTCCCCCCAAAATAGAAATATAAGCTAACACTTCCACACCCCAGGTTTTGGAAAAGCGCCTACGTAAACATGTGCTTCAGCACCCGCAACCGCTTGCTCGTCATGGTCGACTGGCTCAAATCCTACGTCTTTGGCCGCGACGTCAGCAGGGAGTAAATCCAACAAATGCCCTTAATTAAACCTCTCTAAAAAAATAAGACCATCAAGCGTATCAAAACGTCAAGAGATCCATAATCCTTTATACATCACAATACATCCTTTTCACCAAGCGAGAGAGCGAGCGAGCCCCAAGAGCTAGAGAAAGCAGGCTGGGCAGCATAGGGAGCTGTAAGGTAGATGGGAAATAGGAGATGGGAGTCGTAACTCTGGGGGATTCTGTCGTATGAGATGTAAATAATCGGAATAGTCCTATCGTCGCCGAGTATTCTACTCATCAAACATATATGAACACATTCCTCTCTCCTCTCTCTCATGAACCATTGCCAAAACTTCCTCCGCCCGCTACATGCGAGCAGTCCTCAAACAATCTCTATTCGAGCTCCTGGAATAGCCAAGTGATCTTTGGAGTCGACACTATCGACCATATATATTATATATACACTAGAAAGCTCCTTCGCCCCCACCACTTTCCCTTCCCCCTCCTTCTCCTGCTTGCTTAAAGCATTATCTCGGATATCCCAGTGTTTGACAACAACCAACGCCAAATCCCCCTCTTACTCCCAATCCCACCCCTCGCAATGCTGCTTAAAATCCCCATCCTCCCGTTTCAATCCGACTCCACATCCCGTCGTAAAATTAAGAAAACCCTGACAATTCTTCCACCCCAATCATCTCATCTCGCCACAGGCTGACCCAACGGCACCCACGTCCTCCTCTCATCCATACTCCGATTCACCCTCCCACCCGGCTCAAGCGGCAATTCCATCCTCGAATTCGGCGACAGCGTCCCGTTTCTGTCTTCATCCTCTGCAACTTCATCCGCTAACCTGGCGAAGTAATCCGCCAATCCACTGCGCGGGTCGCCGCTGACCAAGGTGTCATAATTGGGTGGAGGCGTCATGAGTGGGGGCGGAGGATCATCGTCTTCGAAGGGTGGCGGATTGAATGATGGGTTGCGCAGGAGATGCATCGGTCGGCTTTGACCTGAATTGGGGTCGTGGACATGTGCCGTTGGAGGTCGCGCTATGTTCGCTGGAGGGAGCGTGACGTTGTCGATGCTTGAGGATGAGGCGTTAGTTGGCGGTAGATTGTTCAAGGATGGTAAGAGCGATGACGGCGAGTTGCGACGGCGTGGAGCACCTGGACATCCGCATGAGGAGTGCTCTGTGAGCAAAGTGGTCGATTCGGGTGAAGTGTAGGCAGGAAGGGCGGTGTTGGCTTGAGTGGCGCGGCAGGAGAGGATGTGGAATGGCGAGTCAATGGAAATTTCAAAGTGTCTTCGCTTTGTAGGGTCTACGATGTCTGGTTTTGATAATCTCATGACAATCTGTCGGCGTATGGATTTAGCAAAGTAAATTTGGTTCGAATCCGACACCATGCTCTTACCTTTATCCAATGGTGAACCTGGATACCTGGGTAAGTGGTGTCGAAATGCAATCTCGAGAACTTGTCGCTTTCCTTCATGTTGTGGCAACTTGGCAGCTGAACGCTGAATTCCATCTCTGTCGGACCAACGTTGTGCTCGCCTTCCAGGTTACCCAAGAGGTTGGTGGTATCCCGGGGGACATTCTCGTCCCCACGTGCTGCAGCTGACCTTGCGTCGTATGCCACCCCACCACCAGCAGTGATCCGTATAGAGCTACCGGGATAGGCACTGCTACTGGGAGTATCTGCTCTCTTCTCAAACAATTGAATCTTTCGGGTTGGCTCCAGTCTGTGGACTCGTTTGTTGCTTGTGTAGTATTGGATGTTCTCGGTCACAAAAACTTTGATCCGATGACACTGTACCTTCGCCAACGGCGTAAGCTTGAATGCTATCGGCACCTGGGCACCAAGAGGAAATGATTTTCCGGATATAACTATATCGTAATGAAGCTGATCCTCCCAATTCCGTGAGATGGCAATGGGCTCGACCTGCTCCAACGAACCCTCAGAAGGAGCCCGTATCAGCGTCACTTCCTTCGATCCCACTAGGTTCGATCTGAATGCGCCGGCTCTCTCTATTGTGGCTTCAAGCTCATATTTGACGGAACCAAGATCGACAGATATCGATTCTGGTAGTCTTGAGTCTAGAGGAAGCTCGAAATTGTAAACATAATCTCCAGGAGTGAAGGTCCGATATCCTTTTTGGGCAACACTTGACCCTCCATTGACGGCCCTGTCATCTTTTCCAAAGCTCCTCGATTGATTCACTGATAAAGACAGCTTCTTTGCCTCTTTAGCGCTTAGGTTGTTGTTGACGGATCTACGCTGCATGGAATCTAAGGAAGAATCCGTGACTCCAATCTCTGTTGTTGTCGCATAAGGGCCTTTCAGCGGCTTCACCAGGTCTGCCCCAGAGCCAAACTCTGCTGTTTGGAATTGGGCGTTGAAAAAGGGCCATGTGTGGTTCATAATGCTTTCCTTGTCTTTAAACTCGGTCTTCTTCGGAGGAATTCCTATGAGCATGAATCCATAGTCAGCTAACTTTGCACCTGCTTAGACACTTCGCAGAACAAACTGACCTTCTGGCCATTCAGTCTCAGCTCGGCCACGGAAGGCCAGAGTTATAGTCTTTATTTTGGCGCTTTTGGAGACCCTGAGGCGAAAGTTTCCCCGTAACATGGAGGTATTCTGGTTTCCAAGCTCTGACTGATCGAACCCTTGCAGAAATAGTACCGGCTCTGCTAATGCAATTGACAAAGACAGGCCATTTCCCGAAACTATAGGTTTTTCCTCTCCCAGCCCAAGCATCCCGCTAGGAAAGGTTGTGCCCGTATTGTTGGTTGTCATTGAATCTCTTGAAGCGGTTCGAACATTTTCCGCCAGCGATGGTCGGTGTATGATTCCACTGACCGGTCCACCTACTAATGAGCTGGGTCTTTCCAATCTTGCACTCCCTCTTCTTGTATCTACAGTGGCCATTGCCTCGCCAGCTTTGGGCACCTCGAGACAATTGGAAGGCCCACTATGACATGTAAACGGAGGCCTTCTCGCTAAAGGTGCGCACAATCGCAGTAGTCGCTTCGCTTGATTTCTCGATTTTACAGCTGTACTGCTGATCAAATCCCCGCAAGATATGTTTTTCCAAAGATCAAACTGTACATCTAATTGTGTGGGGCATCGATACAGTCTCTGGCCAAAGTCTCGGCGATGGGATCTGAGGTAGTTTTGGGGGCTAAGGGTTCTTGTCGAAACGCCCGAGGGATGACGGAGGTGTCGGCGGCCTCGTCGAAACTTGAACTCGAAGGAGCCTATCATGGTTGGAGTGGTCAGCGTGAGTATTGCGCAACATTGATTCCACGCAGCTGTAAAGCAGAAGCAGTGGCTGCCAAGTATGAAAACAGTTGCCTCTGGATCCTCCAAAGGCAAAAATGCACTTATTGGTTGCCGGGTACTTACAGGAATGTTTCGGACGTATGGGCTCTCCAGATATGGTAGCAAGTTGGAGCCCTGTCGCACTTTCCCACAACGAGAATCTTAGGTGATAGATTCCACCGTCTTCTGGGCGTGGGTCGTGGTCGAGACGATGGGGAAGGAATCACTTATATGCAGCCTTGGTCAGTCAGCCAATTTGTCACCCAATCTACCTCTCCCTTCCATTTGTCAGGGTGTGAGAGGCTCGGAAGATGGATACCATACCTTGAAGTACTATAGTCAAGTGGCAGCTAAGGCGGGTTCGAAGCTGGTTTCGGAGAGCTTCGGATACTTGAGAGAGGAGGGATTGGAGAGTTGAGTGGTGCACAGGGATTATATTGTGCCGAACTTTGGGAGAGTGCAGTATCACGAAAGTCCAGGATTACATATCCTACAGCGCATGGAAAAGTTGGGTATCAACGTTGAATTCCCGCAATGGTGTGAGGTCACTGCAAACCGACTTTGATGGGTAGCAGCGACAGGAAAAAAAGTTCCTCATTCGGATCCTTCAGCGTCAATTGTGATAATGTAATGACCTCCGTTGGTGCACGATTGGACACGCTGAAGATTGCCACGTCTACTAAGTACTTTAAGTACGAATACTTACATTAGACGAATGCCGCGTGTTCAATGTGGCAGTCACGATGATGGTGATAGTGGTAGCGCCCTGCATTTGCGGGGTGAACCTCTCACCGTGGGTGGCCTTGCATCTGAGAGGCGGGAAGCTAAGCCTATCCAGGGTAGACATGGTCATCAGAGTGCGGAACCAGGTATGAGCACCCGAAGCTTGACCATACTAGGACCGAATCTTCAGCCAGATTACGGAGAACGGCCCAGATAGACCGCTGAAGAAGCTCCGCCAGCAGCTAACGTCTTGGCAGCGGTGGGACATCCGGAATATTTATGGACTGATGCCATTGGTAGATCTCGAGATACGTCGTTGGCTTCTTGGCACTACGTAGTACTAGAATAGTTCTAGCGGGACGGATTTCAAGAAAATGATGGTGAACTCCGTTGCAATGACAAGATACATTCAACGCTCCAGAAGAAAGCTTTTACTTACCTACTCGAGGTGCAAAAGTGAACTGACAATGACTTCGTGGGGTCTTTTGATGCTCGTTGTCCGTCCGAGTATCATCTGGTGAATCCTCCAGAACGCTGTGTACCATCGCTGGACCACCCACCATAGCGCCACAGCTTCATAGGGAGATGGAGTGACATCTGTCAGAGACTAGTTCGCGGAGGTACCATACGATGGAACTTGTAATCAAACGCAGTCCAATGCATGGTGTTGTCCACTACAGATGAGTAGGGCACTATATGATGACATATGATGGCCGAGGGTCGGTTGAAAAAGCCGTCTATCTTGCTGCCAAGACAACGTCACGTGCCATCGTTCGCGTGCACTTGTAGATCTTGGAGTTGAGGACGCGCCACAGACTTCGACGCTCTTGAATCTTGAAAAGAATGATCGTAGATGATGCTGCCAGAGGCCGGCGGCGGACTGAATCAGCGCGCACTTGTTTGTCGATGGTCATGAATACTGTGTAGCCATGGGAGACACCCAGCTACCCCTATTGGGGGTCATTCTGTGCTGTACCTCCATCCCACCAGAAAAGCGCGTGAGCATCTTCCACTATGCACATTGCACCTGCAAGCCCGCGCCGCCTGCACCTGGGGTCATTAGCTGATGTTCGGTACCGGCGCCTAGTCCGACATGGCTTCTATCGCATCACAAATGGGCGCCGTCCACAAATTGGACCTCACCTCCGACGTGACCCACCTCATAGTTGGAGATACGGATACCCCAAAGTACAAATTCGTTGCCAAGGAGCGTCCCGATGTCAAATGCGTCCTTCCCAGCTGGATCGAAGCCATGCGTTTATCCTGGTTGGAAGCAGGCCACCCCGACGTAGAGGCGCTCGAAAGAGAACATAAGCTACCCACCTTCACTGGTCTCAGATTATGTGTTACGGGCTTTGATGATCGTTCGTCTCTACAATGAAAAGATGGCGGCATCAATCACTGATCCATGATGTAGCAATCCACCGCAAGGAGCTCGAGGATTCAATCACCAATAATGGCGGCGAATATCGAGGCAACCTTACAAAGGATATTACGCATCTGGTCGCCAAAGTGCCGTCGGGGGCCAAATACAACTACGCTGGACTGTGGGGCATCAGGACTGTGGCGGTTGAATGGCTCGAGCAGAGCATCGAGAGAGGAATGATCCTGGACGAAACCTTGTATCAATTGTCAACACCTCCGGAGGATCGTGGCAGGAATGCCTGGGTACGCCGGTCTACATCTACGACATCATTGGGAAAACGGACACGGGGAGACGAGATCGGGCCACAGAATGCAAGGAAGCTCAGGAGGACGGCAAGCGCACGCTTGAGTAGTCAGAATGTTGGACTTTGGACAGAACTCGTGGGAGCGCCAATCAAAGTCGAAGAAGGTAAAACGAATGCTTGGGATGAGCGACCAAAAGAGGTGCTGAATGATGAGTCTCGTTCATCCGAAGCAAGATCAGAGACTTTGAAAATCGCACCAACCGCCGAAAATACTCAGCAGATACTCAAGAGGAGCTTCTCCGAGATCAACGTGGGAACCTTTCTATCCAAATCCTTGCACAAGGAGGGCATATTCAAGGGAAGAATGTTCTTGTTGGATGGGTTCGATGAGAGAATGGTACGTTATTCAATTAATGCTTGGCCTTTTCCAATCTGACCGCCATGGTGTCAGACTACGGTACTTCAAGAGCACTTGCGTTCTCATGGCGCTAAAATAGTTGATGATACCTCGGAACTATTACCGATATCCAAGGATGGTGTTATTGAGGGCTATTATTTTCTGGTTCCCTATGCCACGAGCGCACCTCACACCTTGCCAGTTCTTGAAGGGGGCACTTGGCCCACCGTGGTCACGGAATTGTGGGTTGAAAGATGCTTGTACCGGAAAGTCTTTGAAGATCCACGAGCTCACGTTACGAGTACCCCTTTCCCGGGCTTCCCCATTGCAGGTAACGAATATGCTATGGATATCTTTGTGTTCTCTGCTTCAACATTCTAAGATCGTTCTAGGCTTCGAGGATTTGTCGATTTGCTCCACTGGCTTTCAAGGCATAGAGCTAACACATACTGCGAAGGCCGTTAGATTGATCGGTAAGCTACACCGGTCGAGGAGTATGAGCGCGTACTGATATGCGAGAAGGGGGCACATATTCTGAATGGTTGACGTCCACTTCGTCCGTCCTTGTGTGCAAAACCGTCACTGCAGGACACGAAAAGCTACACCATGCGCAAGCATGGTCCGTCCCCGCCGTGAAAACAAGCTGGCTGTGGGACAGTATTCGCAAAGGGGAACTCATGCCATTTGGTCTTTACCTCGTCCAGGCTCTCACGAACCCGAATATGCTTTCGAAAAATACGAGAGAGCCGAAGAGGACCAGCACATCTTCTGTAGCTAAGCAGTCGGACTCGAACCAAGTACTAGCAAACGGCATAAGGCGGCCTGAAAAGAAAACATTCTCGCCAGAAGGACCTTGTCGAGATGTAACACAAGACACGCCCAAAGCAGCAAAAGAAATTGAGACCAACACCGTCGCTGCCTCGAAGCCGCCAACGAGTCCTTCTCAGCAGACCCTATCACACAAGGCCGAGACCCAAGTATCCCTTATATATCTAGAAGACGAAGTACCTCCTCCTCTCGAACAGATACAGGAGAGGGACAGTTCATACTCTAATAATACGACATCAACATCAGCACCTCTACGAGAAATAACTCCCAACTCCTCCATACCGAAACCTGCCCCCTCCCCAATCAAAAGCCCACGCCCGCCAAAACCCAAAGATCCCCCGTCACCCAAACCAATCTCTCAAGACTCCTCCCTCGGCCCAGCAATCTCCTCCCTCCTCGCCCATCACCAACGCTCAAACACCAACCCCCAACCTTCCAACACTACAGACCAACCCCGCCCCTACCGCCGCCGCCGCCAACTCTTCGGCCGCGCCCCCTCAAACCTCTCCTCACACTCCTTCAACAACGGCATCAACCTCTCCCGCGCCAGCAGCGTAGACACCATGAACACAGACGGCTTGGGCACGCCGCTCGAGCCATCCCACAGCCTCAAAACCGCCACTGGACCGGACATATCCAGCAGGCCTCTTGGGAACCTGGATCCGATGCTTTATAGCGCGAGCCATGAGGAAGATCCGGATCGGGTGGAGGAGCCGCTGCAGATGACGCAGTTGGGGTATGAGGACCCGAACGTTGCGGCGTGGAGAGAGCGAGTGGCTGTTAAGATGGGTGGGGGGAAGGTTAGGGAGGGGAAGGTGTCGGTGACGGTGGCGGGGGGTGGGAGGAAGGGTGGTGGAGGAGGGGTGGTGGAGGAGGGGGGTAGTTTGGGGATAGCGAAGAGGACGAGGTTGGCTAGTGGACGGTGAGGAGGGGGTTGGTGGGAAGATGTTTGATGCTGGTGGTGGTGATTATTGTGATTGGATAGTGGAGAGGTGCTGTTGGATATGTATGTACGGCTCTTTTTTTGACGATGCGAATGGCTTGGATCTGATATTTTTATTGAGGTTGAGTGGATGGAGGTTGGTACTTCAATAACACCATCCTATCCTATCCTATCCTATCCTATCCTATCCTACACCCACTCTCCACTCTCCACCATCCACCATCAAGTCCCCAAATCAACACGACTCAGACAGGCATCCATATTCATTTATGTAAACAGGGTTTGCTGAATATAGAAGAAAGGAGGTCGGGGAGAAGGAAGGCAGCTATACTTTTAATTGTTTGTGGTTAGGCTAGCGAATATTAGTATATAGAGGGAAGGGTGAGTGGTGGAGTATAGAAGACCGACTCACAAGATACTCTACCAATTCCATCTAGATACCTCTATAAGCAACTTTACAGCACAACCCTTATATTTCATTTCGACAGATGACAATAATGACAACCCTACCCTGTAGCGTTTACCTATCTCATAATAGGATATCAATCAACAAACAACAAAAACATACACACCCATATCATATCCAACTCCATTGCCCATCGACCTACCATCAATCAACACATTACATATCCCAAACAATAAAACTCAGGGGGATATTTGTGATGTGATGTGGGCTATAAGGGTAGCCGGAGTAGGGTGTAGAATAGATACTGAATCTGTGTTATCAAAGTCGAGTTTCTGTATGTACCTAGCATACCTTACAATACGATCACTGGTCTCCAGCTAGACGGTGTAGATGGAAACAGTGATGGTCTATTGGTGATAAATAGTGGCAGATATGACCGATTCGTACTTGACAATTTGTGAATAAGTATAGAGGAATATTCGTCTAGTGTGATTGTTATCGTATTGAAATACAACATGGAAAGGGGTGGAGGAGGCCCGTCGGTCGTCCTTTCACTCCCCTGCTCGCTGCGAATCGAACGCCAATACGCCCCTACCACCCAGCGATCAATCACCTAAACCATAACCCCCTCCTCATACCCCCCCGCCACCCCCGGCGCCGGCCCCTCCAAATCCACATCCTCGACCCTCCCCCTCCCCTCCGCCGAATCCCTCACCAAGTTCCCAAAATACCTCCTCGCAACCTCGCTCTCACGCTTGACCTTGTGTCTCTCCTCCCTCTTCTCGCCCAGTTCTTTGACGGACTGCTGGAGACCGGTGCGGAGGTTTTCGGCGGGGAAGCGGAGGATCTTGCGGGTTTCGGAGGCGATGCGGGTGCTGTTGGTGTGGGTGTAGTCGAGGGAGGCGAGGGTGGTGGCGATGCGGGCGGAGAGGTTGTGCGGTAGGGAGGTGGGGATTGTGTGCAGGGCGTAGGTTGTTGCTAGGATGACTGGGAGGCTGTTAGTAATGTTTTTTAAATATCATGGAAATTGTTGAAGAGGGACTTACCAGCTGCGACGAGACCTGGAACGATGAGTCTCCGCATGTTCTGCGTGCCCATCACCTTTACAGCACCCATCACTCCGTCGACGTAGCCAAAGCCACCGATCATACGTCCACCAACGACGCTGGCTACCGTGAGAGCCATGCCTGTACCTGCGACTTTCTCTTGTCGTTCCCAAAGGCCGCTGATGTCGAAGAAATCACCGAGTTCAATGTCGAAGTCTACCTGTCTAGCCAGCAGATCCCGTCTTTTCGTGAACATTTTGTCCGAATTGAAGTTCAAGTCGTTGTATCCGTCGCCAAGATGAAGCACACCAAGGGATTTGATAGTATTGACGCTGCCGATGGTCTTCGACTTGGCCTTCTCTTCGCAGATGGTGACGGCAGAGGATATCTGGTCCAGCATAGCGGCTTTGATATCCTCGGCATACTGGAAAGCGCTCAATAGACCGGGATATTCGACGCCAAGATTTGTCGATGCGACTTGAGATATAGCATTATTGAGAATGGTGCGAGTGGTGCTGTATATATTCGAGCAGGTCTCTTCGATCGTCTTGTCTATGTCATCGCTCACCTCTACCCGCGCTTTCTTCGACTTCTCGAAAGCAGGTTCGATATCTTCAAGCTCATGGGAGACACGGTCAAGTTCGGACTGGGCCACGTCGCGATTGACGGTGGCGAGGAGGTTGAGATCTGCGAGAACATTCATGAGGTAGGTTTTAGCAGGCGCAAGTTTCGATCGAGCGCGCTTCTCGAGTACAAATCGTCGGAGAGAACTTTCGAGCTGCTCGAAGTCTTGCAGCTTCTCCTTGTCCTTGCCTTTGCCCTTCTTTGGCGGTGATCCAGGCTCGCCATGTTTGCCCAACGTCTCGTCGTCATCTGGTGATGGAAAGTCACCTGAAGGACCAGAGCTGCTACCACTGCCTCCTCCGCCTCCGCCTCCCCCATGCCCTGGTCCAATTGCTGGAGCCACAGGTATCGCATTACTCGAGACAAAGTGTACTAGCTCCGAAGACTCCTTGAATGTGCGTGGGCTTAGGGTCGCAACCTGTTCAAGAATCATACGCTCACATCTGTCCTTGTCCCGGATATTATCGAAGCCATTGACCACAATGAAGATATACGCCTTCTCGTGCGCAGCATTCCAGATGAACTCTTTGGCTGAGAGAGTGAAGTGATTTGCGGCCGACACAACGAAAACCACCACATCAATCTCCTCTTGTCTAGCAAAGACCGCTGTAGTCTTCAGGGAATCCGAGTTCAGTCCTGGTGCATCTATTATCGAGATATCGACCACGCCATTATTCAGCAGCGATTCATCAATTGTCCGAATATCCTTTACATAGACCTTGCATTGAGCGTACGTCTGATTGTCGGACACGATTTTCTCCAGCTCTTCCAGAGAAAAGACATCATATGTCCTCTCATCGTTACGGTTATAAGTTACATCTTTGCGTATCGCATGAGCTTCCTCGAGGTTCCCGTTCTCCTTGGCATCCAGTACCTCACAGAAGATGCTTGTGCAGGGTTGCTGATCTTCTGGTAGGATCTTTCTTCTTAGTAGAGCGTTGCAAAAAGTAGATTTGCCGGCATTTAGATCTCCAGTGACCAGGACCTTGCTGGATGTGTCCTCAATTCGATCCCGTAAGAGGCAAAGGTGTCGTATGCTCTGGTTGATCTTACCATCAAGCAGCGAAGCTATTGACTCTTTCTTCATGGAATGCGCAATCTCGGCTTGGGTAAATCCCTGAACGTTCATATTCAATTTCAGAACGGAAAAGTCCTGCGCAGCTTGCGGTGTAACGAGCCTCTCGGGCTCTGCAGGTTTTCTGTTTCCTGCTGAAGAGCTCGACTCGGCTCTAGATCCTTCACCAAGGGTTGTAGCAGCGCGCCGAGGTGCGCCAGGTCGTAAAGGAACATTGTCCACTTGGCGGTGTAGGTCACCAGCAGCCGTCGACTGAGTATGCACAAATCCGGGTCTGGGGTCTGTCCTTTGATTTTGAGGTTCTCGTACGGAAGGATATTGTGCTGGCCATGTTGAATTCGTCTCCTGCAAACCTCTGAGTAGATCCACCGCTTTTGTTATCTGACGTCCTAGCGCGGCTCGGTTCTGGTTGTACACGAGCTGATGTACATGGCTTGCCAGTACCCTCCTCTCGTTCTCAGCCGCCGGATTTGTCTCGCCAGGTAGAGTAGGTGTATGCGCGGGTGTAGGTAGATCTGCGGTCATGCCAGGGCACCAGGGTTTGAGGCTGCCATCGTTGCTGTATTCATCATCGCCAACACTTGCCCCGTAGCCTGAGTCGTGGCTAAGGGTTGACATCAATGCCGCGGCGCTGGCTGACGTCGATCCAGGGCCCACCGTCATGTAATGTGGAGGTCGCGAATTCGAAAGTGGTTTTGCGGAGGATGAGCCGGAGGAAGAGCTGGCGGGGTCATCGCCAGGATGATTGTCTTTACTCATCGCGGGATAGTTGAGAAGAGGAGGATTGGAAGAAGCTTAGGACTGGTGTGAACTTCCACTGGTCGAAAAGAAATTCGTTGTTCCGTCAATGAGACTATTGCCATCCCAAGGCCTTGGCGTTTCCGATTCTAGCGCGAAGCGTCATCCCGCATTGAGAGAGCTTCACATACTTTATGGAAGCGTTGTAAGTTTACTCCAGGCTCCCACTCTATCTTCACGATACAATTGCTTTTGCATATACTTGTTTTACACTCCATATCAAATATCCTACTGACTCCCACAATATACCACCCAAGCCGCCACCATGAACGTAAGTAGCAATCCCCCTCATCCCCAACCAATACACTCCCAAACTCACAACAGTCCCTCCATCTCAGATCGTCGAATGGGCATTCGGGAAGCGAATGACACCGCGTGAGTCTCACCCCCAGCTAAATCCCACAGCACACCCTGACCCAAAACAGAAGAACGTCTCCGAAAGCACCAACGCGCCCTCGAAAAGACCCAACGAGAGCTCGACCGCGAAAGAGTGAAGCTCGAAAACCAAGAGAAGAAATTAGTCCAGGAGATCAAGAAGAGCGCAAAGAATGGCAACATGGGCGCCTGCAAGATCCAAGCCAAAGATCTGGTCAGAACGAGACGGTATGCAGAACATATCGACCCCCCCCCCTCTACTACCCTTACTCAACAGCGACCGATCCCATCCAATACTGACAAAAACCCCAAACCCCAGCTACATCCAGAAATTCTACTCCATGCGCACCCAACTGCAAGCCATATCCCTCCGCATCCAAACCGTCCGCTCCAACGAACAAATGATGCAATCGATGAAAGGCGCCACCTCCCTCCTCGGCAGCATGAACCGCCAGATGAACCTCCCCGCCCTGCAGCGGATAGCGATGGAGTTTGAAAAGGAGAACGACATCATGGATCAGCGGCAGGAGATGATGGACGATGCCATCGACGACGTGACGGGGTTGGAGGATGAGGAGGAGGGGGATGTGGTGGTGCAGGAGGTGCTGGATGAGATCGGCGTTGATTTGGGGCAGGCGGTATGTTTTTATCTACCTCTTTGGGAGGGAGGGAGGCTTTGGGGAAGGGGGGGGTTTCGATGCTTTTGTGTTTTTGGGTAAGGGGCTGATGGTTTGCGGTGATAGATGGGAGAGACACCCTCCGGTCTTCAGAAGAACGCCGTCGCGGACGGTCGGGTGGCGGAAGCTATAGGTGGGCCAGCAGGAGGAGGAGGAGGAGGTGGAGGTGCAGCCGACGACGATCTACAAGCTCGACTGGACAGTCTTCGACGGTAGTGGGAGAGATTTGCCGATGCGGAATGAATACATGAGGCTTTACGATCTGGCATGGAGGCTTGGGAGGCAGCCTGGCGTTTTGATTAGGAAAGGGTCTGCGCTGGTGCATACATATCGAGCCTGCTGGGCTCTTACGCCCCGAAAGACTTGGAATGGCATTCGAGGCCTTCACTCAGTCTTTCAACGCAGCGCGCATGAAGCATTTGAGCCGGCGTCTTTCGGATTCATGGAAAGAAGATCCAACAGTCCAATCCTCATTTCATCTCAGCATAGTATTCCGTGGTTGAATCCCCATGATCCACTACTCCACCTCACCTCCCCCCCCATCCATCCTCCCCCTCCTCAACCTTCATACCTACACCAAGCATCTCTCACTGTGTCCGCTACATAAACTTCGTGTTACACAGACATAACCTAAAGAATAAGAAGAATGACGCTGAAAAGAGAAAAAGGCCAACGCATCATGCGGACAAGTCGTGCACTAGAGACATGGCAAGGTGAGCTTATTGAGCAACAAGCTAACGACTTTGAGACAGTGAATAGCCACAGAATTGAAAGGAGCTGTGAAGGATATTTTGACGCTGGTGAAGGTTCTTTAGGAACGGAGTGGACAATCGACGACTATGAGACACTAGTTCCACAGATCGAACTCGGCAGTGCAGTGCAAGTCCCGAGAATTACTCCTAGCAGTGAGTCCGGATCACGACCCGGTACCCCTACGTTGAAGCTAAAGCAAATGCTGACTGGAGACAGCGCTCGAACAATGAAAGGTGGGCTTTCAAGGTTGAGGAGGGGAAAGAGGCGAGGGGTATCCGCCGAGAGGATCAACATGCTGATCTTTTGTCGGGGCTCATGATATCTGAGTCACTGCACGCCCCTTGGCGAGAGAGCGATAGATATTGATATGGTGCAGAGTCCAGTCTCCACATGCTCGAAGAGTGAGGTCGTTGAGGAAGCTTCTGTTGGGCTTGGTAGGGACACTTGGATGCTCAAAGGACAGGATAAAAGGAATGCCGTCTTCTCGGGTCTATCCTCATGATATCGGACGGAGTGAGATGATGTGGATGGCCTCTCACCGTCTCCCAAACTAGTAATTTTGGTCGTGTCGACAGCCGGGCTAAGATCTTCGTCACTTGATGATGATGATGGGGCTAACGAGGGACTCCTTCGGAATAAACACAGGCAGCGATAGAGAGAAGAATGCTTGATACGGAGTATTCACCGAGCCCGGGAGCGAAAAGCCAGAGTGAGATGATGAGAGTTATACTAACACTGTCAGCTACTGACATAGATAGATCCAGACGACGTGTGGCAGCAATTCCTGAACCTCGTCTAGCTGAGTACGCCTAGCTCGTTTTCTTCCATGCTTCAACTCTCAAGGCTAGCATCATACGGAAAAAGATTGATATTTCAAATCTTACTCGAGAGCGGAGGCAAGTACCTTGATGACCTGGCTCAGGCCTTCGCTAAGTAGAACTAGTGTCATTATCATTGCGGCTCGACAACGTCGACATCAAGGACATTGACACGACGGGCGCCGAAAATACAGCAGAAATCCTTCAGAGGGCAATCGATACGGATACCGTTCCAAGGGACTCCCTTACCCGTGAACGTTATGGCTTCAGCAAGTGCAAAGACATGGATGGCGAGATTCACCTAGGTGGGCCGTATGCGGGTTTACTCTTCCCCGTCTACCTGGGTGTCACCCGCAAAGCAGCTCCATGAGTGGCAGAGGGAAAACAAGCTGGCTGCTGGGATATGGGAGTCCTACTGTCCTCGGAAGAGCAGATACCTAAGCTGGTTCGCAAAGAACCAGCACTCGGTGGATGCCAATTATATTCGTCCCGGTGGGTTCGAGATTCCGCCTAATCAAGGAGAGCGGATATCCAAGGACTTCTTCGACCATCGATGGATCCTCGCTTAGATCGTGACCGGCGAAAATATATTGTATAATAATTGAATGCATAGTATGGGTTCAGGCATCGGTTCTGGGTAGTAATTTGGGTGGTCTATTGGTTGAATGACAGAAAGTTCGTGACCGAGACCTGTCTCCCCAACAAGAAAGTTCGGGTCTATGTCAACAACATCGGAACGGGGTGTTGAGGTGCAGATACATGCACAGAGAATGTGGCAATAAGCAGCTCTACCATGGAGGCTGACACGACAATCACCTACCTCGACCGTAAATAACATATCTGACCGAGTTGATCCGCTCATAGATGCGGATCAAGGGGTAGACGCAAGGTAGCGCTAGCTAATCATGTCTTCAACGTGAGGAAATCTAAGAGCATTGCGGAGAAGTGCAACGTTACGGGAGGCAGCAGCTTTATCGTTCTTCAATGGTCAGATCCATCTTGGGGTCAGCCCTGCAGGTAGAGCTGAAACGGGTGCGTGCAGGACAGCTGAAAATCGTCAAGCGTGTTGGTGCTGCTGGAACCTGGAGCCTCTTGGGTGGTGGAACCTCTTTTCACACGGATGCATAATTGGGGGAGAAGAGTTTCGCCGCGCGGCATGACCAGGCAACAAGAACATGCTGAGAAGTGATATATCCAACTTTCTCGCGGTCCACTGATGCTCAGTACGCTAGTGCTGTGGAGTTGGGAAGTCTGTCATGGTGGGCTGTCAGATCGATGGTAGATGATGTAGGCTGAAGTCCCCAACGTTGTACTCGTGTATCATCCACGACGATGCATTGCGTAGTCCCAAGCGCACCTCCTGATTATGCATTTTCGAATGACGACGATACATTGTGCAGCTGGTGGCAGGCACGGCAGGCCGCGGAATATGCATGTACTGTAGTCTCTGGGAACGATCTCTTCGGCTATTCGGGTGGGAGATGATCGGAAGTTGATCAGATGTTTGGGCAGTCTGGCCGGTCATGGAATTACATTCTGAAAGGGTACGGTCTCAGACTCTCAGTCCACGACATTGGCTGTTGATCCTGTCAGCACGTCTTTTGAAGTGGCGTCGTGGCTGCATTATATTTGCTTCTGCCTCGCGCCAATAAGCCGTGGTGGGCCCTGCACGTCGATAGTGCATTATCATCTCGCATTACCTTGCTCCAAGGCCAGTCCTGTCACGGTTCGATAGTGTCATATCGAATATGAGAAAATGCAGCATTAGCATAGGAGTTCCTTGGCGCACACTAAACTCCATATGGTAATATCCTATGAAAATCGTGGGCGTCCGTCTTGCAGTCGGCAGAAAGTGGAAGTGAGGGGCAGCCCAGTCGAGCTGAGTGTGAACCTTGACGATTTCCAGCCGGCGACCCTTTCGACCTTCCCTCGTTCACCCCTGTTTTCTTCCAGCTGACTTGCAAAATACCTTACCCTCCCACAACTTCTTCGTGCCGGAGTACGTACCATGTAAGTAAGCTAACGTTTCGATCAACAACTTAGCCAGCTGAATTGGTTACTTCCGTGCTTCCCTTACGAGCCACCAAAGGACCAAGTCACTTATCATCACCGCTAACATGCTTCTATCATTATTTCGCGCAGGTGCTTTAAGAGCATGTTTTGGCCTTTCACCCGAGTACCACCATTGCTCATATCCGACGGCCGCAACACGGCGACTTGCTTTGCGATATTCCTTGCTTCCCTTCCTGTCGCATCATAACAACCGGTGGAGTTGGATCTTCCAGCCTCTGTCTCATACACGTTTGGGATGTCCGAGCTAATTTAGGATCACCATTATCATCCACGCATATTCTACCGAGTACCAAGCTCGAGTTCTCCATCCCTGAAGTTGGATTTCCACGCTTGATCTTCCACTTCACTTTCCTTAGTCCTCACAGCCTCTCCATGCAAGAACCATGCTATCCCGCAATTTGTACTATCATTCTCCTGATTGGAGCAATGGGCAGGGGACACGTACGGACTACGGGCGTCTACTGCTCGCTCGCAAGGCCACTGCCGCTGGGACGTGTACATCTCTTCCATGTTCTTCCGATTAGTGCTGCTGCAGCGAATCAACTTGTCTCTGATACGTTGGCTCATTCCATTGGCATTCTTGTCGCTTCAACATCTCAAGAATGGAGGTTCACTGATCTTCGTGTATATGGAATGCAGGGCACATTGTCGAAGCCAACGATTAGAATTTGCGTCGCATGATGACACCTTATCCAAATGCGAGGCATCACCGCGCCCCATCATGGCTGTCGTGTTGTTGATCCTGATACACTTTCGGCTCGTAGATAGATGCTTACTGCAGAAAACGTTCGGGTTCCCAACATCCTAGCGTGCACTCCATGGCTTTCCGTCCAACTGCTGCGCCAGAAAGGATTGCGAATGCTCACTGAACCTTGAAGGCTTGGTCGCACTCCTCGTGTGCATGGCGCATTGGATGACTTGTAGGCACTAATCATAGGCAAAATTCAGTAGTCTGGCGGAGTGTAACTCCGTACAGCTGATAGCTTTGAGGACTGGGATAGTACTCTCGGGAGCATCATTGATTAGCTTGACCACCAACGTAGTGAGACAGACGCTCCGAGACACATCCGGTGACAACAACAACGGGCATGAAAGGTTAGTACTACATCGCACTCATAGCTGATGATCATCCAACTAGAGAGTTGGGAGTTTGAGACCTGACAGGTTTGACGCTCACGGCATGAGTGGAATTTTAGCGACGTTTGAGCGGGAAGGCTGCAAGAAGGTGGTGCCAACGAAGGGTCGAATAAGCGGAGAAGTGGCCAGGCTGGTCGCCGAGCAAGGAAGCTGATTAGCTGCTGCAAACGGCAGAGGAATCTTGCACACTTCACATCGTAGTACAACATACAGCCGTGCTGTTGAAGCACCAGGTTGTCTCGTACTACTTTACCTTACTCGTATCATGGTCAAGGCAACGGATCGATCCAATTCGCTGTTAGCGGCTGCATCGGACAAGCCTGGTTCATTCCCCATCAGCAGGTGCATCTCTTCCCGGACGGAGATCTGGAACCTCTCCATTTGCTTGCTCGCCTTGCACACACAGGCTTGCAGCCTGGGAAGCAACGCTCGGTACGCATCCATTGTCGACTATCGGTGTATCGGGTCAGCCCCTCAGTAAGGTGAATGAGCGTATTTTGGGGCCTGTGAGCAGATGGATGCCTATCATCATTAGGCCGCTATTATCTAATTACGGGGATTGCATGCTCGTTGTTCCCGTACATTGCTCATCTGAGCGCGCGCGCGCGCAGTCGCACCTCCCAACACCCTGGATCGGATCCTCTTCCTAGTACGGTCTCGCAGTGTCCTTTCACCCTGAGGTACGACTAATCTGACACAGCGGCCACATGCCAACTGTTAGAACGTTCGGCTTCTGGCACTCTTTGGCCTTTTGTCCACCCCCACCACCTTGTGCCTCCCTTCTCGGATAAGAGTGTAAAGGAGCAGACAACAGCCAATTAGCGAGCTCGTCACCGTGCACTTTCAACACTGACTTGACATGATTGTCCGGCGGCAGTGGTTCTCTCCAAACGCGCCTTTCCACAAACAGCGTAGCGCAGTCAGGCTCAATTTGCAGCCAGACGGACGAGAACTATTGCTTTTAGTGACTCCGCTTAATCGATTAGCTCATAAAGCCATGACAAGGCACAAGGCTCCTTGATTTGCATCCTCCCAACCTAGTCCTCACTACTCCGTACTACTAGTAGAGTGACAAGGAATCTTTTATTATTAATTACTCTTGCGTGTGAATTGTCACTCTGCTTTACGCGGCACACCGCGTTCGGTGGAGCGGCCCCTTCTCATTGGACCTGATCCCACATAGCTCAGTGGCCCTTGCACTATCCTTTGTCCTATCTTCCTGGGAATTCACACCTTGGCACTAATCAACCAACGCGGTGGCACTGGTCCACTTGGTGGAAACAAAAAGCCACTAGCACGATTGAACGCAGAAGGCGAAAAAGCTTCACCTCACTGCCGAAAACACACTTTCTTACGATCCTGCCTGTCTTTTCTCGCCCCATACACCACGACCAAGGGTCAGACTCCTCCGTCTGCAATCAGCCCCGCTGCTGCACTGCAATTGGAACACCCAGCAGGCACGGGCTTCGCGTCTGAGTCCTTTCTTGCTATTCACATGCTCGCCGGATGAGCGTCACACATCATCCTTTCATTCCCTGTACCACTGGCGTTTCGTGATTCTCCTTCTCATTCTCCACCTCCGGGATATGCATTCACATATGATTAATTTTTCCCTCTTGCGGACACCCTTCCCCCCTACTAGGTCATTTCACGTGGATGATTCCACTCACTAGCGCCCATTCTGGTCATCGCTATCCATAAACAAAATTTCCTAGCCTGCTGGAACTTCGTTGCCTCCTGTCTGTGAGGTGAAACTCATGGACTCCTCTCCTATTCATCCTCGTTGACGTCTGTCCTTCGTTGGTCGTGAAGGGCTCTTCCCTTTCCCAACGTCGAACACCATACTGCTAATTCATACCTGACGGTCACCAAACTTAACACAACGCCGCTTTACAGCAAGAGCCTCCGTAACTACCTACCTTCCAAGCCAACCTTGACTCCTCCGCCAAGTTCCATCTCTGGGCTGCGCCAATGCTCCACACCCAGTATCCCCCTTCGATGTCTTCAAGGTTTCTTCCAAACATCTATAAGCAAGACGGTGGCCTCCCACGCACATCAGGTTGGAAGGGATTCAATTGGGAAGCAGACGGGGATCAGTCCTCTAAAAGAGGACAGTGTTCCCATACACCACCCCAAGGGCAGCCCTACTGTAGTGCTCCTCGCTACCGTCACGGGCTTACCACCCCTCCCAGCGACGGAGGAGAGATGAACGGCAGCTGTGGACATACGCTACCGAATCCGAACAACGGAGGACAGCAACGTGCACGAGCGCCCGTCGTAGCATCAAACGCCCCTTCATATCCGATTGCCCGCTTGACATCAGACAATTCAGCGGAAAAGGGCCCATTGCCCCGTCAGGCTCCGTTCTACGACTCGTATTATTCCGCCAATCGTCCACAGAGCCCAGTGCTCCCTCTCAAGAATGCCCAAAGTGAGCACACTGCCCGCCGTCGAAGGGCTTCTAGCGATAGCAACTCCATAGCATCACATCTTCAAATACCCCCCTCCATTAACGATAGTAGAGGCAGTCTGCCGGAGTTTGCAGCGCAGATAACCTGTTTATTCTGGTTCGAATCCTCCTCTACGATCTACCTCGTCGAAGATATTACATCGAGCCCTATGCCGACAACTCCACTTGTGCCGGAAGCTATGCCAACTACTGGATTCCGAAAATGGGTGACCACTATACTTTCCATGACCCAGGTCTCTCAAAATGTCATCTTGCTGGCCTTGATGTTCATCTACCGATTGAAGAAGCTCAATCCTGGCGTGAAAGGGAAGCTTGGGAGTGAATTTAGGCTTCTTACTGTTGCGTTGATGTTGGGCAACAAATGTATGAATATGACTGTATTGCAAATTGTGGTTTGACGATCGCTAATGGCTCGTAGTCTTGGACGACAACACCTATACCAACAAGACCTGGGCTGAGGTATCGGGGATATCAGTCCAGGAGATTCACGTGATGGAAGTCGAGTTTTTGAGTAATATGAGATATACTCTGTACGCTTCGGAGAAAGAGTGGAAAGCATGGCATGCTAAGCTGGGGAAATTCTCCGATTACTACGACAAAGCCACTCAAACACAGATCGGACTTCGCAATTTTGCTTTCCCAGCGCCTCAATACAATACACATCGAGATCTTCCTTCTCCTCCAGTATCAACGAACACCTCGCCCCCCTTCTTAACGCGTCATGAACCAAGCATTGCAACCTTGCCACATCCACTGTCGATGCCACCCTACCTCGCTCCGAGAATTCCTTCGCCAACGACGCCAATGTCGGAAGTCGATTTGAAGAATCTGTGCAACCGCAAGCGGAGTGTCGACGATCACACTTCTGATCCGCCCGCAAAGAGACTCAACTCTCTAGGGCCTTCTGCAGCATCGAGCACGACGTTGGCCCAATCAACGTTGAGGAACAATAACACTTCCGTACCTCGGCTTCCAATGCCTGTTCTTTCGACGTCCGCTGGTCATCAAACGAACGGCTACAACTCCTCTCCAGCACAACTACCCATGCCTTTTGGGAGAGCAATGTCCAGTGTCTTTCCTGGGTCCAATTCGAGGCCGCAAAGTGGTTTGCAACTACCATCATTACAGCCACCAAATTACTTCAATCAACCCGCAAATGCTAGGGGTTCTTCACCATTGGAGTATCCAAGCAGGCAGACTCCATACTCGACTGCTGCATCAACGCCTTCACCGACAACGTACGCTTTTCCGCCCCACCAGTCTACGCCTAATGGCCTTTCGCCTTCCGGACGTCCAGCTCCCAGAGATTCACCGTATAAGCCGATCCGTGGCGTTAATACCCTACTCGTTCCACCGCCATCCGCTTCCATCCAGAATCAACCCCAAAACATCTCCTACGGCCAAATGCACTATCAGCCGTTGGGCAAGCCGGCCAGCGAGCAAAGAACGGGCGTCCTACCCTACTTTCCCTTCAATACCTTCTCACAGCCGCATCATATGCAGAATTACCTGCCGCAACCTAGTTTTGCCTCATGATTCATGAACCCTGCTTTTTCCGTCTACATTTCTCATGGCTTGAGCCAATAATTGCTCCATAAGCCATGAACTGCATATCATGATATATCTTCACTGTACTTCTACTAGCATGCATAGCGTGGGCGCTCTTGCATGGACGGAATCGGCATTTCGGCATTGCATCGAGCTTGGCTAAGTTCTGCTACAGATTGCCACGGTGCTCGGGATCTATTTCTTGATTCGGGCCGTTTCTCAGATACCCTTTGTACATAGAGAGAACACTCAAGCAATACTCATTTATGGTGGCTTTACCGGATTTTCTCATCTTGGGACGAGTCTTAATAAGCTTTGATGTCGTTTGTGTATTAAGGCATTAGATACGCCTCACTCATTAAGCCTAGTGGACGATGAAGAACGTGGCCGGTGGCTTACTACAGATCTTATTATCTCTTGGCTCCATTAACCTTTTCATACCGAGTGCAATCGATATATTGGTCTCCTGTGGCCCCACTAATTACGTTTCTTGGCTGCCATATGTGCTGAATACAGAACCTTACAAGTGATATTTCGACAGGCTCGAGTATAAGTACCACTTGTCGTAGCTTGTGAGAAGCTGTATCGGTCATGTTGGTCTCTTACGAGCTAAGTAGAAGCGATTATACCAGGATAGGTTGTCTGAGGGTCGAGGTAGGAGGCTTTCTGGCCAATGAACTTGAGTCACGCTAGAGACGCAGGAGCGCTGCTGCCAAGCAACATTGAAATGCTTACAGTGTGAGTACTCGACTAGAAAAGCTCCACTGTGAGGCATATTGGGTCCCAACAACATCGCTTTGAAGCGATAAAGCCTGAGAATATCTGAGCTACATGGGACACGGACTCGGTCAAGCCTAATACGGGTAGGCTGAGTGCTATCCAGCCCACGCAGCATCGTCTCTACGCTGGCGATGCAGCAGGATGCACAAGACTCTGCTGCTGTGTTTCATTCACGGCTTCAAAGTGCGTGCTACAACCTACTCATAGTCTTCTTGTCGTCATTACACCGCTGACCAGGTCACAGGGCGGTGATGACACCTTCGCAGGGTTCCCGGAGCATCTGCGAGCTCTCGCGAGCCATGCACTGCCTAACATTACTGTCAAGGCGGTGACATACCCAAAGTTCGAGACGAGGGGGGATCTCAAGGAGTGTGTGGGGAGGTTTAGGGAATGGTGAGTGAGATTCAGTCTTTGCACAACGATCCACACGAGGAATCGGAGTTCTGGCTACAACGGAACCAGGTCATCACGAATTGGACGAGTGAGAGTGGATATCAAACCTTGAGTTCCAGGATTACTCGAACGAAGCTACGTTTGGAGGCTCATGGCGTCGTAGTCTATGTACCGAAGCTGACTACGTACACCCACAGGCTTCAAAACAACATTATAGACCTCGAAGTAGCGGCTTCCACTCCGTCTCCGACCATCGATCCTTCAGTCCATACCATTCTGATTGGTCATTCCATGGGTGGCATTGTCGCTGCTGAAGCACTGCTCGCTATTACCTCCGACTTCCCCATCCCTTCGCAGAAAGACCCACTTTCCTCAATGGCCTCCCAAACCGTACCCGGATCTCAGCCTCCACCCTCCAGCTCTGAAGCCCAGACATTCATGTTCCCATACATTCAGGGCATACTAGCGTTCGACACACCCTACCTTGGTATATCACCAGGCGTAGTCGCCCATAGCGCAGAGCAACACTACAAGACCGTCACTGGAGCCTATTCGGCCCTCTCGGATGTCGCTGGCGTACTCGGCTACGGCGCCTCTAAAAAGGACTCCTCTCCTAAACAAAAGCAAGACGGTCAAAAGCTCCTCACTCAAGGCGCGGACGCCATGTCCGCCAGTATGACAAACGCAAGCTCAGATGCAGCTGCCGTACCCGCCTGGCAGCGATGGGGCAAATATGCCATGTTCGCTGGGGCAGCTGGTGCCGTGGCCGCAGGAGGGGCTGCTGCGTATCTGAAGCGGGATACCATCACCGAAGGCTGGAGCTTTATCGGCTCCCATCTTGAATTTGTAGGTTGCCTTGCTAAAGGCGAAGAACTGAAATCACGCCTCGAGCGCATTTCACAATTGAACACAGACCGAAACATTGGCTTTGCCGACGTGATAACAGTGCTCGGCAAAGGTGCCATTGGAGATAAGAGTTTCGGCACCACCGTGCCCAACACTGGCGGCTCCGTCGAGATAGGCTCCCTGGACGGCATTGCGCCTTCTGAACGCACATTTTGCACTATTCCTAAAAGCGAGAAAAATAGGATTTATTTTGAGAAGGCAAAGAATGACAAAGCGAGTGATGAAATGCAGGCGCACATGACCATGTTTACCGCTAGGGAAAATAGTGGATATTTCACACTTGGTGAAAGATCAAGGGATTTGATCGTGCAATGGGTGAGGCCGGAGGAGAGTGTGTGGTATAAAGAGAGCGAGCCTGCAGGCGGGATGAAGAAGGTAATGATGGATGTGGATTTAGGTGGAGATGAGACGGAAAGCAACCCGTGGGCTGGGGATGAGCCGGTAGTTGTTGAGAAATGAAACGATGGGTCTGACTTGTGGTTTTGATGATAGATGATCCAGGGGTCCAGCAGAGTGGATGAAAACGATACCGGTCCGGTGCTACCTGAGTGGATTGAAGAGTATCAGAAATGTTTGACATTGCCACATAGAAGGGAGAAGCGAGCTGCTATTGCAATTTCCATGATGGGGCACGAAAAAGGGGCGGGTGATGCGGTGTCACCCCGGAGACTGCATATGAGACCTCTTAATATCAGGCTGTCAAAAAGAGAGCTGGAATCCACAAAGGCAAGTGAATGGATTGGGGATCCTGATCTCAGAACACCAATACAGTCACCAAAACCATCGCGTAGGCGACCACCCAAGTTGGGGAGACCCAAGGCGGAATTGGGATCCATACAGCCAACGAAAAATTATAACAAAACTCGAAGTGCTACTCCATATGGTCCCCGGCATGCGGTATCTCATAAACCTGGAAAACCCAAAGCCGACGTAGCGTCAAATGAAGCGAGAAGCCAAGATGCAACATCGGAGGGTCCACGTCCAAGATTGCCCATATATGGGTCTCCGAACGAATGCGCCGTCCACAGTGCCTCCAAATTCAGTAGCGCCAAGGAAGAGAGAAGTACGCTGGATATTAAGTTTCAGAGCGCCAAAGCCAAGTCGAGGACGCCTATTATCAAACTCAAGAGTGGAACCGAGACGAGCTCGACGAATATTGAATTCGGCGATGCCCAACCAGAGCCAAATACAATAGCCCCCGAACCCAAAGAAGACCGTATAAGGTCAAATGCTGTAAATACGGGTCCTGGAAGAGCCCAGGCAGAGCCAAACATGACAATTCAGGACCCAAACAGCGCCGAAGCAGGGACTAACCCAGCAGCCCCTGAATCCGACAGTGCTAAAGCGGAAACAATTGAAATCCCACCTAACTCCAGTTCAGTGACAAAGTTAGAGAAAGAGGTAGCTGGTGATGCAACACCAGGGCAACCACGCCCTCGACCTCGTAAGCTTGGGCGTCCAAGGGCAGAGGCAGAATCTGGGGGCAACAATGCCAAGAAAGAGACTAGCGCAGTAACTCCTAGACCTGACAGCATTACAGAAGAGCTAGATGCAACGGCTCTTAACCTCGGCAAACCACTAGAGACAGAAAGAGGAGGAGCTGGTGATTCCATATCGGATGCTCAACGTCTAAACCCGAAGCCTCCTAAGCTCGGGCGCTCGAAGGCAGAGCTATTATCCCAGAAGCCAGCGAAGCTGACGAAGAAAGATGAGATGTCTCCGCCTGAAAAGCTGCGTACAGAACAGTCTAGGCTTAGGTTTGACCAGACAGACCCTGAATACCAGGACCAAAAATCATTTCAAGCCCCGAAAAAGCTGGACCAGGGACCCAGAGCTGCACTCCCAAAGCATCTATCCCCAGATTCCAAGGGAAAGAGCAAAATTGAAAAAGACACGACACCGTCGAAAGGGCGTAGGAGGCCGGATAAAGTCAAGAAATCCAAGACGGAACTAGATTCGACGACGACCAACGAGGTGGCGAGGAAAGCAGGGGGAACTGAGGAGTCCGCACCAGCGAAGGCAGTCGAGACAGAGCCCGGATCCAAAGATACGAAATCGGATCAACCGCAGGAAGAATCGAAGGAGGAAGTTGGAGGCACTGCACCGCAAACCACACCTGCTCCAGCAGTCGACAGTCACGAAGACCGTGACGAGAATCCAATACTGCAGGCTAAGCGTGCAAAGCCTCCAAAACTGGGGACACGCAAGGTGGTGGCGCCGTATCATGTCGTGACGCGACGTGACTTGGACCCTGTGGTTGAAAAGTGAGATGGGTTGTGAGTTGTTTATAGAATATAGAGTCGTGTGTGTGTGGGAATTTTGATGCATGCATGCATGCATGGTGTGGGGGAGAAGATGCTGCTGTAAGGTACATATGTATGGACGTTGATGGATCTGTTTTGCATAGCGTTGGGATAGAATGAGAACGCTCTAGATCTGTAGATATGGGAATGCATACAATATAGGTGAGAAGCATCATATGTGGTGCTGGGTGATGAGCGGTGTCTCGATGTATATACTGTCGTACATACGATAGGGTTGTGCTAGGCGTTGTCAGAATACAATAACAATAGAATAGACTCGATTCCCACCGGCGCTGATGCGATGGTGCTTGCTGGTTGTGTTTTATTGGTATAGGTGCGGCTGTAGATGTAGAAAATCGTATGCGGAGTCATTTCGTCCTAATTTTGCTCGCAAACCGATAAAGCTACCTACTTTATTTATCCAAACGCTTTACAAGAAGTATCATGGACATCCACTGAACTGAAGCCGGAACCGAACCAAACCTCATTCATTTACCAAAAATGGTGCACCTTCCTCATATCCATAGAGCCGATCGACCTAAAACCCCATCCCCCCTTCCCCATACCCATCAGCGCGATACTGGTCATTGACCAACTTCCCCAACATCTCGAGATTATTATGGGTCTCGGGCCCGAAAGCGCCGAACCATTGGTTGTCGCCTCCGTTCATGCCGGAGGTGTCGAGGAGGGGGTTGAGGTCGAGGGTGAGCCAGTCTTCTTCGCTGGGGAGGTCGAAGTCGGGGGTGGGGTTGCTTAGGGGGTATTGTTGTAACGGCTGCTGGGGGGTAGGCTGTTGTTGTGGGTGTTGATCGGGGCTGTAGGGGTTGGGATTGCTGAGGTTGTAGGTTGCGGCGTTGTTGTTGTTGTTGGCGTAGGTGTTGCCGATGGGAGGCATGATGGAGATGTTGCTGTCGTGTGGGTTGTTGTAGGTGCGAGAGATGCCGGCTAGTGGGTTTTGAAAGACGTCGCCCGTGTTTGTGCGGTATGGGAATCGATCCGGGGGGTTGTAGGTAGACCCGTTGTTGTTGTCGATAGTATCGTATTGGTGCTGGGCGGTGCGTCTCGCCGGATCGAGCGATGGGAGCGAACGGGGAGGCAATCTTACGAATTGCGACCGGACGCTCGTTGTCAGCCGCTCAAGCAGATCTGCGATGCGGAGGCAAAGGTGGACGTCATCTACGACACTGGTGCGTAGTGCTCGGACCGTGTCATCTAGAAGGCGAAGCGATATTGCTACTTCGACCTGTTTGCCGCCGAGAGCGAAGGTCTGAACAACGATCAGCAAGGGTCACTTGAAGTTTGGGCTGATGGCTATGTACCTTGAGGAGGAACATGGCGGCCGAGACGATCCTGAAATAAGTCCGTACAGGTGCATGCTTGAGTTGATCGTCTGGGAGTAGACCCTCGACTACGTGCCTTAGCACTATTCTGGAGGAATCGATGACCTCTTTGATGTATTGCTCATTTCGGCTGTAGAGGCCCGCAAAGGACGAAGATATCGAAGATGCGGGCGACGCCGGACCTTCAGGCATTGCAATGATCTTGGTTGTCCATTGCTCTAGCACAGCTTGCAAGGCCAAAGAGTTGATGTAGAGGCCTTTGCACTTTTAGCGATGGCACTGACTCATTGGGAGTTGCTTGGGCCTTACTGATGTAATGATATTCGATGGCTATGATGCATCTAGCATGCTTCGGTACTGCGACCATTAGTCAATGCTGACACCAAGGAATGAAGATGCGATTCTACCCTCTAAGTTCTCGAACCTCCTGTACCAAGAATGAAGAAGAGGCTGGAGTTCATGCAGACATTGCACGTAGCCTCCACTTTGGATTAGTGCAGCCGTTTGATCCTTTGTAGTGAACAGCTGGTCATTACATGTCTTCATGATCACCATTAACTCGACCCAGAGTAACTGCGTCTTGTCCACTGCTTCCGGAGGTAAGGACGACCCAACTGCAAGATTGTCAGCAGTGTCAGAGCTCTGTTCTAGACGAGACGCACCTGGTAGAGAACCGTCATGAAGGCTAGCCAAAGTGAAACGGTTGATATCATCCGAGTACATACTAGGAAGTCCAAATCGGCCAGCAGCTTGGATGACGAAGACGTACAGTAGCCTCTCAATTCGGTCCGCCCGTCTACAGTACTCTGGCGATCCGCCATTGCGTTTGACCCGTCCGTCGGCAGACTGTACCCCATCAGAGTAGGTGCCGAAAATGCCCAGCTCGTAGGCCAACACATATGATGTCCCAATCAAGCTCCAGCATATTCGGTCAGATCGTAGGGCTGGCTCGCTCCAGTCGGCAATCGTCGAGTCTCCACCGAAGCTCGAGTCATCGTTTGAAACACCATGATTTGGGCTATTGCTAGGATCGTCATTCGCGGGAGCAAGAATCTCGTCGTCGTCATCCCTTGGGGGAAAATGCATAGATCGAGGGTGGAACTCGTTCAGAAGTAACAAGCTTGGGATCTGGTCAGTGTCTTGTGCTATTGTAATTTAAAGGATATCCATACCTTTCAATGGTGCCTAACGTACGTAGCCCGCCTTGGATAGCATTGGTCTGGCCCAGTCTCCGAGTACCTGCTCCACAGAAGCCACCCCCAAATTGCTCCTGTCCCCAAAACATACATGTGATCATGCTTTGCAGATAGTTCCACAATCTTTCATGAATCATGAACGATCGGGTTTGTCCCCCAGGACCAGGGAGCTTCATATACCTAGACGCGATTGTGAGCATAGCAATTGTTAGCATTGGCTCATCTTTCAGTAGCCCCGGATGATCTGTATGAGATCGGATCTTTGGTAAGCTGATTGGCGTGAGAGGACTGATGAATTGGTAGAAGCTTGATACGGGTTAGTATTCCCTTCTGAAGAGTCTTGGATAATCTCGCATACTAGTCCATGTATAAAATGCCTTCTCTCGCAGTGAACCAGCCGGCGCGAACGAATCTTAGTCGTGACCAGACATCCAAAGTCTCCTTGGGCACTGGAGCCTTGCAATTCTCCGGTCTGTCGCCAGCAATTGCTGGGTCGATATGCGACGGGTATTGCTGCCCTGGCTCAGTATGGAAATAGTTCGGCTTCGCTGTACGTCGATTGCCTTGCATAGGAGCCGGATCCTGGGCTGATAAACCTATTGAACTTCTACCTTGGTCTGCCGTATCCCTTCGTTGCAAGTCCTCGCTTTGGCCTGAAGCCTTGAGAAGCAGATGTAAGGCATCGCCAGGTATGTTGATAGGGCTCTGGAACAGCGCAGCGGCAGTTTCGTTCGTGACTTCTTGGTTTTGCCCCTCTTCACTTTCGCCAGGGGCTCCACCTGTAGTGTACGGACCCGGCTGTTGATACGATTCGTACCCATCTACAGGCGAGGTCACCGAAAAGGATCCGGATGTCAATGGTGTCCGGTGAAGCTGTAACCCTGAAGAAGGGTCATCCATTGAATCATATCTTCTGGCCGACTTTCTGCCGTTCCGTGCAGAGTATTCATCGGCCTGGTCTCCCTCGCCCAGTTCGCTCCCTTCGCCGTCCGCCTTTCGCTTCCTTCTGGTAGCTGAAAAGTAGCATTCTTTGCTCTCTCGTCGACATCTGACGCAAGGAGGCTCGTGAGGGTCATCAACGGGTCCTAGATCGCAGCGAACTTTCCTCCGCCGACAGGGAATCTGGAGACGATTGAGATTAGCGAAGATGGGTTCGAGTGTGGCGTTGGTGCAGTGTATGCCTTACGCAGGCCTGATAAGTTCTCTTGTGTATTGGACCGGTCGTGGTGTCTGTGGCTTGTAGTGCGGGCACGGAGTGAATGGGCGTCGATGCTCTGCGGTCTGTACCCGGCGCTGCCATGTTTGAGATGTTTGTTGCATGGTTGGAATCGGCTCGTCGGTTATCCCCGGATTTACGCACGATGTAAGATCTGATAAGGCAAGAACATCCCACGACGCGATCGATACTATTGATTCAATTGGTGAATGGTCACGGCGAGTTCGAGGACACAGTTACGATACTTGGTTCATTATTGATTCGACACATATACTAGAAGCCTGTGCATAGCCTGTGCCTTTCACTGCTCGAAGAAACATTTTATATTGATTGATATCCGTTTCCCATACCCCGGAGAACGCCAAACGATGCCCTGAAGTGTCCAAAACCGTCCACTCGCTATGCGGCCATACGGAAGTACGATTCCATTACGTCAATTGTAGCCGCCATAGTGCGAATGACGCGGTGTGGCAAGATGGTTTATGCTGGTCGCATACTCGGAGCCACCGTCGTGATATACAGTACCTTGTTGGTCATCCTCGGGAAGGAGCTCCTTCACTTCCCAATTCCCTTGCTTGGTGCCTACGCTGAATTCAAGGTCCTCTTTGGTGATGGAGTCCCAGTACTAGTAAGTCGTCAGTAAACGCTCGAGAAAGTTCGGACTGGTCGCAAGTACCTTGTAGACCATCATGACTGCCAATAGATTGCATATCGTAGCGAAAAACAGCCCGTCAAGGTAATGCGCGACAGATTCGCAGAGGATATCACTGAAGACGTAGAGGATGACCTGGCCAATAACGAAGAAGAAAACCCCAAAGGATATATCCCCGAGCGGCCATCGATCTTGTAGCGTGTTTGTGACAAGTATGATCTGCATGACCAAGTAGACGAACAAGCAAATGCCATTGAAGAGGTAGAGTACCACGAAGAGACCCAGGGTATTGGCGGGACCCATTCCCGCCTTGCCCTTGAAGGTCAAGATAGACACTGCGCCCGATAGTATGAACATGCCGATCGAAGAGCCGCGTAGTAACCATACGGATTGCCTAGTGCCATCTTCATAGAGCTGGAACCCCACGAAACCGTTCACCAGGAGGCAAGTGCATAATGCGGATGTAAAGCCATTCTGTACCGCGACGAAGTATGGGAAGGCGCCTGATTGTGGGGGTATCACTCCGGAGTCCAGTATCAGGGAGGTCATGGTAAGCGCCATGTAGAGGTAAAAGAAGGTGGTGATCTCTTTCCGACCTATTAATAGAACAGCAAATATCAGGACCTCGTCAAGCACAGTATAGTGTGGAATGTTTTTGCCTGAACAAACAAGGCTCTCTTACCGACAGCCGTAAATTTGGAGCGCACATGTAACACCATGATAGCCGCCATGCCCAGGGCTAAAATATGCATGAAGTCGGTTGCAGCCTCAAAGATAATAGTGTTGGCCAGCGAGACACTCCGAGCATAGCAATTGGCCTGTATGCCCGTTGGGCTCCCTGATATGGGTGACACCGGACCGACGACCGAACATAATGGCAAGGCGCTCTTGCGACATATCGTCTCGAAGTCTCCAAAGCCCATGGCTTCTTGCCCCTGGCAGCGCTGGTAGTTCTAGTGGGGTTTGCGATGAGCGGTGGGGAACACGACTGTCGGTCGAGTATAACGCTACGTGATCAAGGAGAGCGAGGGCAGTCGTAGAAGGTGGATGTGGAAATAGACAAAGTGACGTTCACAGCATGTTTACTCTATCGTCGTCCAGAGCAGGGCAGTTGCCGCCAAGATCGTTATCTTGGCGCTTACTAAGCGTCAATCAGCGTATCTGGACAGGCCATTTCCATCTCTTCACCAGATCTCACCAATGGACTTATCAGATGCGTCATTCTGAGAAACCCTTCGATCCTCATCATTGGTCGTACCCTGCCCTCCCTTTCTGGCTGCGTGCAGGTGAAAGTACAGGGTATCATCCCACGCCCTCCCTCGCGTGAAGGAAAGTTTTACATGCGATATCCGCCCCACTGACCTGGCCATCCCAGATCTCTTCACAGCACGAGGCAACGGCCCGTTAAGGTCACTAACCGACTCTGTTCTCGATGACCAGGTCTATCTTCAAGAGCACAGCCAAAGAGTCCGTGCAGGCTTCTTCGATCTCGAAGGCGCATTGAGTTTGAGCTGGTGCAGCGTCTAAGACGCACTTCGTAACGGTTTATGCAGCTCTGGCAGGAAAGGCCACCTTATCACCATGCACGGCTTCATGGGTCCGACAAGGTAGATGCGGATGTATCTCCAACCATCCCGAAATACTGAATGATAGTACCAAGCCACCTGTCAAACTGTGGCAGCACTATTGATGGTGTAGTGACTACCAAAGCAACAGGCACGGCAGCAAGTTTGTTTCATCTCCTGTCAAGCTCGCTTCCCACTTGCCGAACGAGAGCGACTACTACTATTGCGGATATCCGATCTATCCCATTCACCAAGTATGATGAGGGCCCCCCACGTCGGCCTGGTTTGGGCTACGCTTCCAGGTACCGAAACGCCCTAGTTGGACCACTCGGCAGCACCCCAGCTTTCCCCAGTTATTTGACAGCTTCCACGTTGCTTCTACCGCTTCCAGCATTTCTACCGCTCGGATTTTGCGGCTGACGATTCGCCACCCAGCTTCGTCTTACCCTATTCTCCAGATCTTGATTCGTCCGAAAACAAAGTTTTGATCATGATCAGTCTCGATGGTGATGCCCAAGCTTCTACTTAGGTGCTTTGACCCCCTGTGGCCATCACTTCTTCTTATTCTCACAACTCTCTATACCGTTCGCGCATGCTACTGGTCGACGAACTCCACGCCAGTCTTAGGGTACCCTTCTGTGCTAGGATGCTGTCGGATGACTCTGGGGCGCGAATACCTGCCATGCTCTTTTCCCTTCCGCAACATGGTCTGCGAGGAGATGTGTTGCGCTACGCCTGTTCAATGCTCCTTCATAAACTTCGTAATGATGTCCCGGTTGATGAACTTACCCTGCACGGCACTGCTTCACACGGAGACTCGGAAGAGTGTTACTATTACTGTAACGGAGGGTTTCGCGTCGAAGCTTAGGCAGTGAAACGCGACTGAAGTATATAGGTTGGGCTTCGAAGTCGTTGTGTCACTAAGCCATCGCAGACCGCTCGCTGAGCAACATCTGGACCGAGACTACTCTGTGCATCGTGTGGGTCACAACCCTTGAAGCACGGACCTTCCCCGAACCTTCTCTGGTACAGACGTTTCGTGTCGAAGACCTCGCACTTTGCTGATGAGTCTCCCAGATACATCCTCCAACAACGACATCGGTCCTCCACCTGACTTGCGCCACCGCCATAATGTGCGACTACACCATAAGTTACTACGTCTACTCGAACTGCACCGACCCGGGCATGCACTTTGTCAGAACATCACGAGAAGGGAATCCAAGGACCCAATGTGCCAGAGCGCCCCATGAGCGATTCATTGTCACCTCCGGCTCGTGTCCAACATGTCGATAGCAGGAGCTCCGCCGCACTCGTTCCTGCATTCTGTGAAGAATGCAGAGCTTCACGGCGGAGCCTGTTCTTCATCCAACGGGACTCCCATCAGTCATAAGAGTGTGGGTGGTGGAAGAGTATGCCGGCGACCAAAGGATCCAGAATTCCAGCAATGTCAGCATAGCTCACACGCCAATCGAGAGCGCAAAACGGACGAGGAATTGGGGTGTCGAAGTCACGAGAGCAGCGGAGCAAAGTCCGTGCTCTATCTATTCTGCTCGGAATAATCACAGGAGGCAGGCGTCGTGATGATCAAGGGATGGGTTGGTTGGTCTTCGGCATGTACTTTCCGGCATACAAGGTTTACCCCAGGTTGGATACCCTTATTTGGCATTGGCACTCGCCTGCTTTAAGTTCTTAGCATGCAATGCGTTCATGGGATTATGCGTTGCCGTCTTTCTCATCGGTGATGAAGTTTGACCTGCCTATCTGAAGTATATCAATGTCGTCCAGAAGTATCTGCCGGTCTCCAAGATGATTGGACGATAGTAGGAGCGGGCCATCTTTGTGGGGTACCTTAGAGGCTCACGTGAGGCTGAGGCTACCATGCTGCCGGTACGTGGCGTCGTGGCTCATGCATGATTCTAGCCGCTCAGCCACCAGACGCTACGCTCGCTTCTGATACCCTGCAGCTGCATTCGTATTTCCGTCTTCAAGTTGACCCAGCTCATGTATGACCATCTACAATGCACGCAATGCATACTGCGTCAGATCCCCATCTCCGTCTCCGGAAAACATCCGGATGTGGGTCGTGCGTGCGTGATATCCAAACAAAAAAGAATGATCCTATCTATCACGAGAATAAGCTCACTGTTGAGAGTTCATGGTCTGCATCCTATTCTTTCGTACCTGTTTTCCATGGCCACTTCTCATACCTGCATGCATCAGTACTATCTATCAATAGCTTCTATTTTCCAAAAAGTAATCGCAGATCATATTTCATTTCCATGTTTCACTACGATCAACAAGGAGATGGATGTTTGCATGATATACGTTACGGAACTCAAGGCATGAGATTCATCTACGTTGTCAGACAGTATTACGAACGAGTCGGTTGGCTGAAGACCTACTTCTTACCTTAGAAAGGTATAAGAGGGGTTTTCTCCACCGAGTACTTAGAGATTGTAGTTCATGCAGTGTCATCGCCTTCTACCGCGAGTATAACCTCACTTCGTACCTCCTTCAGCTCTACCAACCCAACATGCCTGTTATGACACCAAGTCCCATCCCTACCACCTCTCTGCCCTCTACCACCCTAGCCTCTCCGCCTCCAACATTGCTTCCCTCGCACATAACATCCCTTCCCCCGCATATAACATCCTCTACCTCTACCTGTGCCCATCATTCCCTACACCCAAGTACCCAGTTCCATCCCTATCACCTCTACCCATCCGTCCGGACCACTTCTTCCACCACCTCCCTCCGCTACCCTACACCTCCCCACCGCCCTACACCACCGCACGACTTCCACTCCCACTCCAGCATCCCTTCTACAACTTTCCCCAACCATCCCTCCCCATCCCACCCCATCCCCCAACTATCCACCCTCGAGAAATTCCACAACGCACGACCAACACCCCACAACCCCCCCAAAAACGCCACGATACCAACAATTTTCGCACCCATGAGGCGTGGATGATACGAAATCAAAATTAAAAGGCCAGTGTCATCAGCCAAGCTGAGTAAAACCAGTCACACGTACCCGGCGAAAACAACCCAAATATACGTAGTATCTCATAAAACTTACCCCTACCAATCCAAATCACCCCACACTTATCGCTAGCATACCTACCCACCAATCTCGACCCCATCTATATCCGAAGCCCTGGATAAAAACGCACTTTCGACACAGCTAACAGACAACCAAACAAGATAGCACAAACCTTCCAAAAAAAGGGATTTTCCGGCAAGTAGATACGACACCAAGTTGACGGAAATCCTTGATTCTTGGATTTTCGCCGTAGGAGGAAATTCTAACTTACGCTTTCAGACGCTAGAGATGGGTTGTTAGGAGGTGGTGGGTGGGCTGATGTTGGAGGTTGTTGTACGTCTTGTCTACAGGACTGGGGTGCTCGTTCTTGCGGATGGGGGTTCGCGACATGTATTTGGGATGTTTACCTAGGGGGAGCTGGGATGGCAGGGGAGGCGATCTTTGAGTGAGAATGGTGGAAAATAGATGAGAGCGCCCTTGGTATGAAGGTTGTAATGGTTTCAGTTTCTAGATATGTGATCGCTTGAACGATCTTTGAGAGAGAGAATGGTGGAGATGAGGTGAGAGCGCCTTGGAATGAAGATTGTAATGGTTTCAGCTTCTAGATATGTGAATCGCATGGTTAGGTATACATTATCCAGCACAAAGCCCGCCCAGCGTGTATCCGGTCTTAAAGCTAGAGTGAGAAAAGGCCAAGCTAGGAATCCAGAAAGAGAAGACATAGAGCCAGCTTTATGTAGAATTGGTATCGAAGGGGAAGAAAACTCCTCTGGCCGCAGCCATTCATTCAGTACAACATATTGCCACCCGTGAAAGAATCCCAGCTAGACGTTGTATCGTGATATATCCAGCAACCCTAGCAGTAGTAGCAATATACGAAAGATCGGAACAATATAGTGTTGGGGGAAGCATGCCTGAGATCACCGCACGGCGTTCCTGGATTTTCGGGCCAGATAGTCTCCCAGCAGCCCATCCAATCGAAGGGAGATTTCACCCAATTTGCGATTCTCTTCTCGGTACATGCTCTTCACAATCGGATGATCGCGTCGAGCTGGCTGAATGTTACTCTTGTCATGTACCACGACCAGCAGATCCCTGATCTCGCTATCGTCTTCGAGGTAAGCCCTGAGGCTAGCATCACTCCAGGTGGGAGTCGATGACTGGGTCGTCGAAGCGGGCGTTTCTTCACGGGCTTTTTGTTCGTCGGGCGCTTCGATGAGTTCGGGTGACGACAGAGGCGAGACGGGTGAGGTGGAGGGGTCTTCGTGGGAGGAGGTGTCGACCATGAGGGGTGGTGGTTGATGGGGTGTATGCCGTTGTTCTAACGGTGGTGTGGGTTGATAATCTTCTGAAGGTGTAAGTTGATAGTCCTGTGGAGCGGAAACCTCGATGGGTGATTCGGACAAACGCTCTTTGGCTGGTTCAACTTGCGATATGGCAGGAGCTCGTGATTCGTAACCGTCCTCATGCTGGGCATCTTGAGCGATTGCAAGATGTCGCGCGGGCTCATCTTGCGAATCTCGCTCTAACAAGCTTTGTTCAGCCGGCTCGTCTTCAGAGAATGTCGAGTCGAAATCGTCCATTCGCATGCGATGCTGTCCTGCCTCGATGTGATCTAGTTTGGGCTCCGGAGAAGACGAGTTTAGAGTATCTTTGATAGGTGATGACATGCCGCGTATACCATCTCTTGGCGATTCGACCCGTGGCGGTCCTTCATGAACATGTAGTAAAGGATTAAAATTCAGTGTAGGCGCCGTATTTTCAGTGGTCAAGTCCGGTTCCGCTTCTTGTTCATGGACCATACGCATAGATTCATTCGGCCCAGAGATAGAAGGTGGCACTCGACTTGGTTCTGGTAACATTGAGGACTGTTGCTCGGTAGTAATTGGTCGGACACCTGCTGATTCTTTTAGCGTGTACGAGGATTTTGGCGACAGCTTGAGTGGTGGCGGCTTTTGTAATTTGCTGGTTTGTCGATGTGGCTGTGAAGTTACCTTTACAGCTTGCGCCTCTGAGGTTAAAGACTCTAGTGATTCCGTAGGCTGAGGCGACAGCCTAGAGACCTCCGCTGAAGTTTTCTCGCTTTCCTCGGAATCTCTTTCTCCGCCCTTGGTCTTTTTGTCTTTCCGTTTGAACATCCCGCCCAGCATGCCTCTTTTTTCCTTCTGTTTCTTGTCTTTCTTGCCTTTTTCCGGTGGATCGTCCTTTTCGAGCGAGTCGAGGCTCGGTCTCGTCTTGAGCTGCAGGTAAGTTGATTAGTCAAGGAGCTAGAAAGGCCCCGGACAAGACCCACATCGATGGATTCGGTAGACGTCGCCATAGCTCCTTTCGAATCGTCCCTCAAAAGACTAGGTGTAAGATTTATTTTCCGGGTTTCGACGCTGTCATCCTTGAAGAAGGAGTCAGTGTTGCGTAAGGTGCCTTTCCTTGATTTGGTAGCTGTCCCATCATCTGCAACTGTTAGCCAGAGTCCGGCAACCCAAATTTGGCAGAGAGCCGCACCAGAGCGCTCGGATGTATCGTCGCTTGACCGGACGTCGTCCACGCCCGTAGCTTGACCGTAGACACCGTTCCGAATAGTGGTTTCTGCTGTTTCAGCGTTCTGTCTCGCATCACGTGTTTGGCCCCTCGTCTTGAGAGGTTCTACCACCGCACTCTGTTCGATGTCCCTCCCCTGGTCATTATTCTGTGTGGCCGCGCTATCTTGTTCTTGCCCCAGATATCCCTCATCGCCCTCATCCTCCTCTTCTGTGGAATATTCGACGTCCGAAGGCTCAACATAGGAAGGTGCTGTAAATTGGACGGTTTTCATGTTACGTCGTTTGATGGCTTTTTTTAGCGGGTTTAAAGAATGACCCTGTTTCTTCTCTTCTTCGTCGCCAAGCATTGTTTGGGAGAGCTGAAGTGGACATGACCGTCAGCACTCGATTCTGGGACCACAGACAAGATCTTACGTCGAGATTTCTGTGTTTGTTCAACCTCGCAAGGCGTTCAAGCGGCGTTTCAATGTGTTCTGCGGGCAGATAGCCTGGTGTCGTTAGCAAAGAGTGTTGGATCCATTGCGGGTGAAGCCCACCAATACTACTGTCTTTGACAACGCGAACAAGCCACCAATAGCTATTGCTATCATCGAGCAGTACCATCGTATCGCCTTTCGTAGCGTTGGCTTGGCCTTCAACGGTAGCGACGAATGTATGTAACGCATACACGAACTCGAAATCGATGTCCTCTGTTTCTCGTAAGCACTCTCCACCCCAGCCTGAGTCGATAAAGCGCGAGCCGTCGACATAAGAAATTTCCTCGGTATCATCATCATTTATCTCTGGTTCCATGTTTTCGTCCCAGGATGCCTTGGAAGCCGGTGATGAGCTTGCAGTCGAAGCCCCTGAATAATCGTCGAAGCTATTATCAAGAAGTGGATCATCCGCAGGAAGAAGCAGGTGTCGAATGTCGTTGGGATCAAAGTCTTCGTCGTGTGTTTCTGCTATACCGTCGAACCCACCATCGTCGAAGTTCCTCCAACGTTCAACTTCTAACGGGTCGCGGTCCTCAAAGTCCAGCTCGTCGACGGTAAGACTCCGTCGTGTCCCTTGGATCCGGGCAAACCCACCTTGATGATGATCCTTGGTTGCTTTGCGATCCTGCTCATTTCGCGGGAACGAAAGAGGAAAATGAACGGGGGTCTCGTAGAAGGGGGAAGAAGAAAGGACGTCGCGAGGGGTTTCTGGCGACGACGCCATCTTTGGGGGAGGAGTGCTCGGACACAGGGAACTGCCCCGTAATGGTAAGGATAATCGTGAAGGATACCCACCATCATCGCCTATTGAGGGAGAGCTGGAGATCTTGTCCATCATGTCGTCCTCACTCTCGTCTCCTTCCAAGTCCTCCTCCTCTCCAGACCCAGCACTGGTTCCAGCATTGTGCATCACGTTATTTGGTCCTTGGCCCATCCCATCATCTGCGCCATACAAGTCCCCATCTTCATGGTGTAGAAGCCCTAGCTCTTTTCCAGACAAATCCTGTGAAGCCCGAGGACTTCGCCCGTGTTGTTCGCTGATCTCAAGCTCGACATGTTTAAGGGCGTCTGCTTGGTGTGGCGCCGGTGGTCCTTCACCTATTGCTCCTGGGCGATGCGGCTGTCGTGTGTGGTCCTTTGCGGATGGGGCATCCTGATTCTGCAAATCAATCGTATCTATGTTGCAACAATTTAGCCTCGCCATGTTCCTCTTTTCGTCTTACTCCCACTCGCGCTTTATTCGGTGGCCCCATGGCACGCGGAGGAATTGGGTACTCCGTACCTGCTCTGATAATGTTTGGACGTGTCATCTTGAGTCGAGGGGCTGCTCTTGTAGCGTTTTATAATGAGTCCCTGGTATTCGTAGCAGAATATTGGCAGTCGCAAGAATAGCATTCGGCAAGGATAGGACGACGCAATATGTAAGGTATCCTCGCGCAAGCCCGTCTGAATATTCTGAGCCGATGTCTTTCAGGTCAATCAGTAAGGATCGTATCTGTATCGATTTGGGCTGCGGCTGTCCAGAAATTGGAGGTGCCCGATCTCAGATGGGTATCCAAGTACCTTAGCATAATCAGAATGGGCCAGCCGGAGAAAGAGCGAATTTGGCCTCAGCTTTCTCAGAAAGCTGAACTGCGGAGTTGCGGCGCTGAATTCCAACAATACAATCCTGGAGACGGGGTCCAGGAACAAGTTTCACCATGCCGATTTGTCTAGCGAAAGGCTTGGCATCAGATAAGCTGACATGCGGCAAATTTGTACATGAAGAGAAATAGATATGTATATACTCGTCGACTTTGTACTACATGGGGATATCGTAATCAGGACTGTCATTGCTTTCAAGTCTTACTCATACAAAGTGCAGCATTGAAGGGTGTCGCGTAAAATCCATCCCCTTCTATCCAAACGCCTGACCCCTATTGGCGACATCTCGATAGAGGCACACAAGTCTCAATTCTGGTCTCCTTTGTCAAGCGGTGAGACACCATCATATTTGTCGAGCTCACTGCCGTCTCCCGAGTAACCAATGCGATCGCGATTATCATCTATGACACGTCCGTATTCCAGCAGCAGTCGGAACATGTAGATCTATAATTTCGCCATAAGCTCTCGTCGTTCTCGACAGCAGCAATGGTGGACCTTACCTCAATTTCATCTCTCCGTAGTACCTTCTTTGCCCACTCTCTTCCCTGGTTCGCGATTCGCTTGCCCTCTATATCATGCCTAGCGACGTAGGCTTTGCCATTAGCAACATCACCCTTTAGCTCCCGTTTGTCATGTGTACCAACTCCCAGAAAGTATGTGAGTAGTGTGTAGATATCATCGTACGTATTGTCCATTGGCACGAAATGCCGCCAGGCGAACAGACGTGAATCGTGCCATTCTCGGAAGATGGTGGCCTTAATGCCAAGAGACTTGCTCTCGAGAAAGGCTCTCCAGCGTCCAGAGAAAGAATGGCCGTCAACATCAACAAGGAATTTATTCTTGAACTGATTTCCAATGGGTACCGATTCTTTGAGCGTCCATATATCCTTATAGAATGGACAGTCATCCGGGAAGCAGCCCCAAGTCTGTGTAAAACCAACATCCGTGTGTGATTCTGCAAAATGGGATGGATGGAATTCACGGTAATTCTCATACTCGCCCTTCTTCTCTGGCTGTTCGGTCAAAATTCGGACTTCCTTGTCTGCCATTTCTGTGGAATTGACCTGCATCACAAGGCGTTGCCGATGCATGCGTTGCCAATTCTCTGCATTTTGTGTGCCACCAGAAGTGACACCCCGCCAGATCATGATGTCCTTCTTGGCCTCCCAGTCAAGATCATTCTTAGGGTCATAGTCATAACGTGTGTCATGCTTCCAGTACATGTTGGCGGGGTATAGAATATCGCTATTGATGTTCACCTTGCATTCGCTGAAGATGGGCACAAGGCGCTTTGTTGCCACCATAGAAGAACTAGAGTAAAGAAGACCATGCTTGTCTTGGATTTTGGGCCCAACGGTGCATAGATCGGAAGTTAGATTGAAGTTGGTGATGAGACCACCAAGGCGGTCTTTGTAGGTGGCTTCAGCTTGCGCAAAGTCCGTGGTGTTTTGTCGAGCTGGGGACTCCGGTGGGCAAGCTGTGGAGGCGATTTCCATATACTGTTTCCCTGCATGGGAATACCATTGTGGGTCTTCTTTGACAGTGGGCGCTTCCTCGGAGGTGTAGTCAAGAAATCCTTGCATTCCTTTGCTGAACTCGTCAATGGTCTCTGGAGGGGTGCGCCTTGTCTTTTTCTCCTTTTCGAGCGAAGTCTGCATGTCTTCCCACGGTACCACTACCCTTGGTTGATCTAGTCTGTTCATGGCGATGTCCATATCGGGGAGATACTTGACGAATTTGTTGATTAACGATATCATTGTCTCTGACCTCCAAGACCCATTTTTCTCTTTAACGACCTTGTGGTTGCGAATATGCACACCTGAAGCTCCTCCCTCTTCATCCCTCCACATTTCGGCTGCCAAACTTCTGAGAAGTTCTGGCTCAACAGACCAGAAAGGCCGTATGTCATCCATGATTTGCTGAAAGTCATCGATGTTATGGACGTTTTTTTTCCGAGCGTACTTGTACCATGCTTTGAACCCTGGGGGAGGATGTCGCCCATGCTTTCTTCGATAAGTGCGGACGGTCTGCCTGAATGAAGTAGAACGCTCGTCCTCGTATTTGCGCCATTGCTTGTCTGCGTCTTGCATGAGCAGCGTTATTGGATGGGCATCGACAGGTTCGAGTGGGCTGTCTGGTTTGTCGTCCGAATGCCATGGTTTCTTTTGCCTCCCGGGGACCCGAATATCCCCAAGTTGAGCTTTGATGTCTTCACTTGATAAACCTGAAAATACTGCGAGGTTGCCGATAACAGCTATTAGAGCGAAGAACGCAAACAACAGGAAGACACGCCGCTTAGTCTGGAAGGAGACCATTTTCATGAGACTCTCCCAGACTTCACCCGGCGCATGAAGGGGCCTAGACCAGGGTTTCGCAGAGGACATGCATCTAATTGACGTAGCAATATATTGATTTCGGACATGATAGCGTTACTCCAAAAAAGGGAGGATGGCTTTTTCGTCGATTCATGTTTCACTTCGGGGGAGTGTTCAACGGGTGGAATTTCTCCGTCAGAAATCCTCTGCAAACATCCACTGCAAAGTCAACACTCCCTCCAAACCAATTCAGCCTCAACACCACTGTAAACATGCCTCCTCGCCTCAGCGGCCCATCGTGGTTCGAAAGCGCTGTGAAAGTCTTGACCATTGAGACGTCGCCATTCCTTATACACTCTCTTCATACACAGTACCGCGCCGCCTCGATCCTTAGTAGACTCTCCGACGTCCCAAGCGCGTTTTCGAAGCACAAACGATTAGGTCGAGGTCCTTCATCGGGCAAGGGTAAGACTTCTGGACGAGGCCATAAAGGTCAGAAGCAACACGGCAAGGTCCCACGGGGCTTCAATGGGGGGCAGACTAAAGACGAGGTCGTCCATGGTAAACGGGGCGACCATAATTTCGCCAGGTGGGTACCAATCTTGGCTGATATCTCCAGCTCACTGACTGTCAGTATTTGTACAGCTTTCAGGTTGATTTGAAGCCGCTCAATCTATACAAAGTACAGGAATGGGTCGACCAAGGTCGGCTGGACCCGTCAAAACCCATTACCATTAAAGAGTTGCGTGAATCCCGCTGCGTCTCCAACGTGATAGATGGTGTAAAGCTGCTCGCCAAAGGTTCGGAAAGCCTTACAGCACCTTTGAACGTCATCATATCACGAGCTTCTGCCAAAGCAATTACCACTATCGAAGCAGCAGGTGGCTCGGTCACTACAAGATACTATACGCCATTCGCACTTAAGAAAATAATGCAAGGCAAGATGGATCCAATCAATTCCCTACAATCGCAAATTCCAGCTGGCGAAGACATGAAAAAGAGGTCGTTCTATAACCGACTGCCAGATCCTACGAGTAGGAAGGATATTGAATACTACAGGGATCCAGCGCATAGGGGTTATTTGAGTCATTTAGTTCCTGAGGGACATGGACCTAGTTTGTTCTTTAAGACGCCTGGGACCGGGAAGATGGCTGTTCGGAAGAGTACGAAATCGAGGGACGCTGCTGGAGAAAATCGAGTATGGTGAACTGGTGCATTAGTGCATGCTGCGTAAGCATATCAGGTAGCTACACATCGAAGTACTTCTATCTCGTCAAGAGCTTGCTTCCTCCAGACCTCCTATCCTTGCAGCATTATCTGGACATACTTTTGGCGTTGAAGACGGTAAGCTTATCAGGAGTTTAGAGAAAAGCTACAAAGCAAACGGGGACACTGAATTGGATATCTCATTGATGACGGACGCCAGGGCTGGGTCCACAGATGTGTCTGTCACAGCGTTGGTCACCGTTCGTGCCCTCGCAATTGTTCCATTCGTTCTAGTGACTCCAGAAGGACCAATAGCGGAGATTGACAGCTGCGGAGAGAATGTCGGATCGTTCTCATACTGGTTCAATTTTGCTTCAAAATTGGCACCACTTGCCCACATCCAGATAACCAATACAGGGTCCTCCGCCGTACCTGTGATGGTAGATGTCGCCGTCAGATACTCTCCAGCCATCAATATGAGAAGATGGAAGAGTATACCTACTATCTCTCACAAATATTTCACCACCAGTGTTACTCCCTTTCTTCAAGCACTCGACCAAGAGCTGTTCTCCTGAGACCTTTATGCTGGCCCAGCTGGTGATGCCGAGTGGAAACATAGAGCGCGTGTAAGGGCTGGTGTATGGCATTATGGCGAAGTTGCAGGTATCTATGCAGGACTTGTCAATATAAAGTTGTCAAGTTCTTGAGAGTTGCACGAACGCAACTGTGCCGAGAATACTTACTCATGGAGTAGTATTTTGGCACCTGCACGATCGGAAGCATGAAAGTGTTTTCGACCCCCGGCCAGGCAAGATCTGGGTCTGCGCGCAGCTGTTCTTCCACAAACAGGCGCGTCCGCAAATTTTGTTCGTGGGTGAACTTTTGGAAGAGGGTCGAGCAATCGGAGCTCAACGGCTTGCCATAGGTCGTCGCATCACAAGTCGCCGCAGTACTAGCACTCACGATGGGCCAAGAACAGAGGGAGCCAAAGAGGAGCTGCAGGATAGCGAAATGTACCCAAAAGATGCCCATGGCGTCCATGGCTTTCAGCACATAGAACAGTTGAGTGTAATTGCTTATCAAGGGTCCATCGCGTGCTTGATTTCTCTCGTTTTCCGATCCGCGATTTTCTCCGACAGTCGATGCGACTCTCTTTTGCTGGCAGTATGAAAGGAAATCCATTCAGAAGACAAGAGCGCATAATCGTACTTTCAACCTCTACCCGCAATCCTCTTCCGATTAGCAAAGACGGGCGGGAGGGTCCTACTACATTGAAACCACATCCAAGGGTATGGCACCTATATACTTGTAAACAACATCGATATTGTCACCATGCCCTATGGAACTCTACTACCGTACATTTTCCTGATCTTTGTTCAGACAGTTGTATCCCAATTCAAATGCGACTACCGTATGTATGGCCGACCAAAGTTGGACGATTGCGCCAGCACATGGCTCGCAATGCCAGACTCAAGAGCAAAAGTTCCGACCCCGAGGTTGGAGGACTTCCGGCGATTTGTTGAACCACAGCTTCTGGAACCTCCCTTTTCTACGCTTAGGAATGATTTTGGGGCTGCAATGGAGCAGGTACCGAAATTCTGGAGATACAGTGAGCCCATCTTCAGAAATAGTGCCGTTTCGCTGAACATAGTTCGCTTGCATAGAGACATGTCGCTTCGCTCTCACGGTTACTGCAGCTGCAAACGGCCGTGTGATTGATCCCGGGCCCGCCTCGACCTGGGCGTATGTCGAGCATGAAGCACTGAAATTGTCGAGGAACTGTCTCGGTAAAGGAAAGGAGGGAGGTATTGTGCTTATTGCAGGTACCTTCCTGCTCTCGTTTCCCCTCTATGTTCTGCTGCTTGGATCATCGACAGTGACTGAGACATGTCTGTAGATCCTGTCGGAAACGGAGCGTTGAGCCTGTACATGTACGCCGTCGGCTCGCCTTTCGAAGCCATACTAAACAACTACATGATCACATCCCAGGCTCTACACCCACCAGAGCTTGTCCATCAAGAAATGAACAGCTCTTGGACCTGGCTGGCAGCCAATGGGAGTGTGATAGCTCCTTCGATTACTAGTATCAGATTGCTGCAGAGTCTCCAATGAAACCGATTGGCGTTTAACCCACGAGAAAAAGCTCTCGGCCGAGTGGACTCATATAATTAAGAAGTATTGCAACTTGGTACCAGCCAGGAGCTGTGCAACTCACCTGGTTTCGAGGGTACATCACAAAGTATAATTATAACAACAAATCATTGCAACCGAACGGAACAGACGCAGAGATAGCTTTGTTAGCAAAGTAATGTAACAGTAAGACGAGGTGACCCTGGAACTGCAACATGACACAACCTGATGATGAGTTTCCAACTTGTTCGATGCCACTCTCATCGTGTTCACCGCTCTCCTTGTTTATCATCATCAAGAGTACCTTTAACCAAAACTCGTATATCGAAAATGGCCTACACCTAGAAAACGAGATACACTTGTACCAAATCATCACCCTCAAATCCACCAAATCCTCATGACTCTCCCACAGTGTACGAACTAAGCTTTACTAACATCAGTGCTTACCTCTCTTCTTTTCCCCCTCTCTAACACTCTTCCAAGCCATTAGCCGTCCATCCCTCCTCTTCCCCTCTTCCCCTCTTCCCCACATCTCTTCATCTCATCCTCATCCAAAACCAGATCTCAAAAAATGCCCAGCCCTCACCCCCACCGAAGTGTCAATATTAGGAAGGTAATCATTTGGAGTCTTGACAATTGTACCCATAGACTTTTGATGGGGTGGATATGGCTATGGCAGTGGGGACACAAGCGGGGTTCACTTCATGAAAGGGTTTTGATACCAATTGTTGGAGTGGGAATTATGATAGATGCAGAGACTTCATGAGCTATCATATTGGTTATTAGGAAAAGGTTTTGGGTTTTGGGTTTTTGGGTTTTTGGGAGGGCAGGAGGGCAGGAGACGTTGCTGGAGGGAACTGGGTACCGTGGATTTGAGGAAGATGGTGAGAATGAGGATTGATTCGATTCAGTAGATACTTACTGCATCCCTAGGCAAATAAATGTATAGTTGATTTGCAGCTACATATATAGCTGACAGATAGAATACATCGTTTTCGGAACCAACTCAACTGCCTTTCATTAAAGGTCGCAAGCGTTACGGAGGATTAGGTCCTGTGTTTGATTTTCTCAATCTGAACGTGTGGTTAAGAGGAGTCATTATATACATTTAGTGAAGCAAGTGAAGAAGAAAGGTGATGAATAGGGAAGGACTAGATACGCTCCTATCCAGTCATGAGTCCCACGGCCAACATGACCCATATTACAGATGATTTGGGTGAAAAAAAGACAATAGAATAATGCAAGAAGGTATGGTAAGCAAAGTCGAACACCAGAGAAAGCCTTTCCCATATCCCCGAAAAAGCCAGCAGTTTCCGAAAACACCTCAATCAACTGACCAAATGCAACCTTACTCCTCTATCCTCGGCCCCAACTTCGCCGACCGCTCAAATCTCTTGCTATACTGCGTTCCACTACTCTGCACCGTCCCATTGATCCACGGCTGCCCATTCGCACTCAGACAATTCCCCACACAGGCCGGATTCTTCACGTAGTTGAACGTCAGGATACCCCACCTGGGATCATTAGATCCCCAGTCCACATAATGGATCGGCACGCTGCCACAAGTCCCACATCCATGTACGAGCACCTGATCACTCAAAGCGCGCACATCGCCCAGCGTCAAGAGGGCGCCATTGCCCATTTTCTGAGGGAAGAGGCAGATGCCGCCGCCGCCGATGACGCCGGAAAGGCCTAGCGTTTGTGTGCTTGTGGAGGAAGCACCAGCAGCTTCTGCGCCTTTCTCTTGCCCGCCAGTCAGAGAGATTGTTAGGAACTGGGAGACGCAGATCACGTGGTCGCCGTTGCCGTAGGTGGTGCTGTTGGGTTTGGGCGAGTCCCAGACTGCATCGCGGAGTGCTTGGGTGATGCGGACGCGGGCTTTGTTCTCCCAGGATGCAATGGGACACATGCCGGAGCCGCGACAGTTGATGCCGAGGGCGGTGATGGGGGTGTGGAGAAGGGTGGCGAGGTAGATAAGGGTGGTGAGGGTGGTGGGTAGATGCATGGTAGCTATGGGGTGGAAATGTTGGGTTGGTGGAGTTTGGGGAAGTATAAAGGGAGCTTGACAGTAAGAGACAAGTTGGGTCTTGGTGATGTCTTATAACAACCTAGGTCGTCCGGACAGGAGTAATTCGGCATACCTCGTGGTAGTCGTACGGCCAATCCTGCCGTTCCCTTGATGTCTCTGATGATGTCGAGGGAATCTTCCCTCATCTCCGCTATATAAGCGTCACAATGGGGGCCAGTGAAAGAGACCCAAGACGGCCTGCAGAAGGCAGGAACTCTTAGCTGCTCCACTACAGAATGACTCCTTATCTTGATGACAGGATACCATGATACCAGGTGGGTGAAGGATGTGTATGCTGGTCCCTGTGACAATGTAATTGGTTCAAATGGACTGATACTGTTCGTTCAACTTCGGGCAGTTCTCCAAGTAGTGGCGGTGTACAGCCGCCTTTCGGGAAGGTCCTTTAGTCCGTCGATCGACTGCGGCCCTTCATAAAGTTGCGTAGTAATGGTGACCCGGTCCTTCGGCTCGTTGGGTTTCTTCCGTATTCAGGGTAAAAAAAAGGGTCTTGTGGTTTTCGAAAGATTAAACCAGAGACCATGGACTCCAGCCGCTTGAGACAATAGTCTTAGTGTAATCTTTAGGATTTCCTCCAGAGATCCATTCAGTCATTCTCAGTGCTCCTGAATAGCCCGAATGCACATATGCTGGCCCGAGATTATCAAGATGATGATAGCGCTAACATAGCAAGATTCCGTCGCCGAAGCTTAGATTCAGGCATTAGGGGGCTTTTCTAGTAACTATTAGTAATTAGCGAAACCTCATGCAGGTACCGGTATGCATGTTGGAGGTTTCTATCAAACACCCACCATAGATCTGTCCCAACCGGGCAAAAGATCATTTCGGAGGCCATCGGACCCTGCGAGTACTGCTGACCAACGATGTAAGTCGGGTAATCGAAGCAGAAGATGCGTTGTCTCCAAATCATGTTCGCCATGATAACGCATGCACGCAGTTACCGTCGATCCGGAAAATAGGTGTGGGATGCTGTGCATAGCCACTAGACTGAACAGCCCCCACGGCGGTCTCAATACTGTTTTTAGAGCGATCAACGAAGGGGTAAAGGGACCTAATGACGCATGGGCCGAGCCGAGTGTCGCAATATGACTGAGCCATTGGAGCGGTTTAGAACGCTGCCATGATTTCAATCAAACAAGCGGTCCTGCCGTGTAGATGATGCCGTGCCTCGTCTACTTGCTGATTCTTGCGGTTCAAGCGTGTGCCGTGGTTTCACCCTTCCACAAGCGCGCCAAGGGTGTTCGGCACATTGGTCCTTGTCCACATCTTCACAGCTTACTTTATGGTCGAATGGCCAAAACCCACAAGTCGGTTGCTTTCCATCGTGCAGGCCCTGTGCCCATCTCCGATGCTACTGCACCGATTAGCGCCCCAAGGTATCGTCATAAAGATGTATTCGCACGTGTGTCCTTCGGAACGGCTGCTGCTGACATAGCCAAGAATGGATGACGGGAGTTATTCCTGACTTGATCCAAGACGAATCTGGCCCCACTAACAATAGTGCCCATCGTTGACCTATTTGCGTATATGATGGTGCATGTCTTGCACATTTGATATCAAGGATGACGAGAACAATGACGAGCACCCTTTGTAACATTTTGCTACAAATTGGATAATGATACTCAATGCACTGGAATTGGACGGGCAAGGCCATCTTTATATATTGCAGAGGGAGTCTCCCCTACGGTGGAGAATCAGATCAAATGTACATGGAGTGTTTAGATTAGCCATATAGCAAAACAGTAGAGACATCATAAGGCAATTCAATTATGAAGCGAAGGTACGTGCAAAGCAGCCAAATACGTAAGACATCGGGATTGTTCGTCTTTGAAACTACCAACCTTCCAACTTACACATTGGCGCTTTCCTCTTGTGCTAAACCGATTCATGATAGAGGGCATCGTCGCGTCCTTACAGAATCGGTGAGGTGTAACAACATAAAGCCGCTTGTCGGTAGGGAAGACTTGCTAATATGAGCTATGCATGCGTGAGAACGAACCATCAGGTTCGCTCTCGAGGTTCCAATGATTTAGAGATGGCCACTAATTCACTCCGCGCGTTGAATGGAATTTTCTCTTCGCTTTTTGCGTCCTGTCCCATGGAAGTTACAGAGTGGGATACCAGGGGCTTGTAGAGCTTTGCGAGTTCCGATCGCCCCAAAAAGTTTGACAGCGGTTAGGAATAATCTTTCGAGAAGCTTTAGCACAGGTTGTAATACACAAGTGCCCTGCTTTCGGAAATTATTATGTCCAATGTTCCGTCTTCGTAAGCTTAGAATTGCCAATATTTGCGGTAGAACTATGCATGCTGCCCTCACACCTCGGCCTTCTGCAACCCGTAGGGTTCATTGGGTGAGAGGAATGGATGGTCTTAGGGGTAATTCTTGGCTCAGTAGACTCAGCTATCTTAGCAAAGGATAATGCTGCGTGTGCTTCAAGACCATACTGCGTGACTGCCAACCGAGAATATGCATGGTAGCCGCCTTTGTGTACGGCAGTGGCTAGTCCTCTCCGGACAGGCTCTCCGTTGCGAGGCGTAGGAAGCTCCATTCCCTGCTTTAGGAAGGGTCCATTGCCTTAATCGCCCCAAGAAAAGTGAGCCTGATCGTAATGCTGGAGCACGGTCAAAGGTGGCGCGGATTGATGCTTCGTCGTTGCACAGCGACGCCGCTAGTGCTCCAGCTAAGACCCCAAACCAAGAGAGGAATAGCGTATTATGGCCGAGTGGATGTTGCGATGAACTGCTCCTGGCTCATCCTATCCCTCAGCCAAGAGTATTGCGAAGTTGACACCGTGAGGTGTTGCGACGGCTATCGCACATACACAGTGTGCATGAACACTCCGGTAAGCATCGCGCTCTCTCTTTGCGACCTCTCCATGTTCTTTCCTAGAATAGCCAAGCGATATCCCCGCCGAACGAACAGCTTGACCTCGGCTCTGACGACTGTCTCCGACCGCGTTGCAACTATCCATGAATACTCTACCTCAAAGACGATTGAACTAACGTCTCTTTAACTAGACGATTGGAACTGAATCAAGCGAGAAGCTCCTAGCCATTGCGGACGACCAATCATGTCGGTCAAATTCCAGCAAGAGACCGTCAAGGATGCGCCGATCCCAGGAGGACGAAAAGAGGGAATCGCGCATTCCATTGGCGAAAGATTAACTGGAGGCGAGACAGCACAGGGTTATCTAGCTGTGAGCAGAGTGACTCTATCTATCAAACCGGGGTACGAGACCTAACATGCACAACTTGCCAGGCCTACCTTTCGCAGCTTCAGAGCAACCCCCTGCGCACGAAGATGCTCACATCGGGCTCCCTGGCAGCTCTACAAGAAGTCCTTGCGTCGTGGATCGCGAAGGATATTAGCAAGCACGGCCACTACGTCAGCTCTCGCGTGCCCAAGATGGCTGTCTATGGAGCTTTCATCAGTGCACCTTTGGGTCACTTTCTGATCAACATCTTGCAAAGGCTGTTTTCTGGACGGACAAGCTTGAAAGCAAAGATCCTCCAAATACTTGTCAGCAATCTTGTGGTACGTCCCAACCGTGATACAGACGGGATGAATCTTGCATCATCATGTGGCGGCTGACAACCACATCGCATAGATCGCTCCGATCCAGAATAGCGTCTACCTCGCCTCCATGGCCGTCATTGCCGGAGCCAGAACCTTCCACCAGATCCGAGCGACCGTCCGAGCCGGCTTCATGCCCGTCATGAAAGTCAGCTGGGTCACCTCGCCATTGGCACTGGCGTTCGCCCAGCAGTTCCTCCCCGAGAACACATGGGTGCCCTTTTTCAACATCCTCGCCTTCGTCATCGGCACGTGGATCAACTCGCAGACCAAGAAGAAGAGGCTTCAGGCTCTCAGGAGAATGGTGAGAAAATAACATTCAACTACCGAGGACTGCAACTGACATGATATACAGCATTACAATGACGATGGACGCAGTGCTTCCGGCCGCGGAGGAACGGAGTACCCGAAGCGTGATTATTAGCCGCTCGAGGGTAGGTTGGCGATTTTGGGATGTGGTATTTACAGGCGGATGCTCCAATGTAACAGTCTCAATCGCTTCCTATCTACATATACGTTTTCTCCATCAGCTTTCCCCCAGAGAGCTTAAAGGGACGAGGTTCACATCACCTACTATGAGGCAGTTGATCGCTCAGGGAAGAATTAAACAAAATAAGCACGATACCACTCGAAAAATGGTCATAAACAGTACCCTGTTCCTCCTTAGGTCTCAACTAAACGTCTGTGTCCAGTCCTGGCTCTTTCCCATCCCAAGATCCATAACCCATCACCGCCCTCTCCTTAATCCTCACTCATGAACCCCGCAGATATAATCACAGAACATTTATAGCACAACCCTACCCAACTCCCTCTTCCCCACTAGATCCATTATCAAAACTCGCCCCATCCTCTTTGTATCCTCCCTATCCTTGTTCTCGTTCTTACCTTGATCTTACTCGAAATTCATGTCTCTCCCATAGTGATTTATTGTTCATTAATGTTGACCGGTTTCCTACCTTATTCTTGCGTGGGATAGGGAAAGAGGGGGGGGGGGGAATTCAAATACATATTAGATGTTTTTTTCTGGGAGTATAGGGTTTTATACTACACTCTTGGAGGATGGGGTAGAAGGGGGGATTGGGAAGGAGAAGAATAGAGTGAAAATTCGATATTTATGTTCGGGGGGGTGTGGCTTAATGCTGCGTTTTGTTGGGAAGAGGGAGGGGGGGAAATGGGATGGTTGGATATATGTGCTTTGGCGCAGGATGAGGCGTGGTTTGGAGCGATGGGATTTTGAAGGGGGAGGTGGGATAGGAAGGGCTGGGTTGGGGTGTGGGATTAGGACAAAGTGGGATAGGATGCGGATAGATGATACTAGGTAGGTTCCTTTTATATAATGTAGGGAGGCGTGGAGCGTTGGTTCATGTGGAGGTTTTCGGGGCTGATGTCGGCGGCGGATTTGAGGTGCATGATTTTGATGACGATGTTTTTCCGTGCTGTGGCCGAAGGGGTAGGGAAGACGCTGGTTCACGTATGTCACTGGGTGTTAAAATGGGAAACGTTAGGTGGTGGGGATGGAGGTCAATGTTTCCTGGCTGTGTTCCATCAATTCTTGTAGAATGTAGAATTTCGATGCCTTTTGATGTCGAGACAGCGAACTTTTTTGCTCCTCCAGCTATATTGGAAAAGGCGTAGAGCGCCAAGGTTGGACAAGGACAAGCAACACCGCTATTGTCATTGCCCATGGCATGCTTGGGTGAGGCTTCATCGACTAGTCTTTCCTGAGGCCAATGGACTCGGCTGCTTTCGCATCGAGTCTTGACTTTTATGGCTATCGCCATCAGCCTCTTATTCCTCCTTCTTGGACTTCTCCTCATCCTCTCGCTTTCGCTTCTTGTGCTCTTCCTTGTACTCTTCAGGTGTGTCACCCACCAGTTCACTTTGGCCGTTGATCCCTGACCACTTTGGCTTGCCGTCGTTGATGTCAAGGACTCGCCGTGGATAGAACATATGGCAGCTATAGCGTTTAGCATAGTCCTGTTTTGGTATGATATCTGACATACTTGGTTTCGAAGTTCTTGCGTTCCTCTGGAGACTTGAAATCGATCAAAGTTGGGAACAACAAGATCATGTTTCTCCCTTCATCCATGATAGGTGTACGACAGTATGCACAGCTGACTTTGCAGGGCAGTTTATGCACTGTAGTCTTCTCGGAGCTCTCGTACCAGCCGAGGTCGTGAACGCCCTTGGTGAAATTTATGTCCTCTTTGTGGAAAATGGCAGCCCACTGGAAAGGTGCTCCTGTACGCCGAATTAGTAAGGCCCTATAGTGACGGTAGTGCCTGCTAGAGCAACAACGGACCGTGAATCTTCTGGCATGTTGTACAATGGCAGTACTTGGAATCCAGTGGCTTTTCTCTGCTCAGTTGGTATGTCACTTTGCCGCAATGACAGCTTCCAGTGTAGCGAGCTTTGAAGTCGGGGTCGTTGCCATGGACCTTGTATGGTGCTCGGTGCTTCCATTGATTCAACTCTCCCTCGGTGCTTCCCTCGTCGCCATTGTCACCATTGGCTCTGTAGGTAGACGCTTCTTCACCCATGACTTTAGAGTTCGTATGGAAGTAAATTTGATTCAGGCGGGAAAGAGGTCGGGAGACTGTGATTTTAGAGTGCGTTGCAAATGATGGTTGAGTTGATGCTGGTAGTGCTCGAGTGAATCTAGTGAATCTGAATGCCATGTATCAATTGAATGAAACGGCAATGGAAGTTCTGAGACAACTGAAAACAGATCAACAATATTAATAGGTTGAGTGATGACATCTTTCAATTTTGGCGCGTCGATCAATTGGTGACGTATAAACCCATTCTCCAACAGCTCGACTTTATGTCTGCGGACACAGGAACCCGTTATACCATATGTTGTACCGCCCATCATCCACGATGCAGGTCTATCATTGTTCATGGTCTCCACGCAGAATACAGGGTCTCAAATGACAGCGCACGTGAACATATTTGAATACTGATATTACGCCAAGCGATCTGCAGTAACTAGTACTAGAATACTCTAGCGTCAGTCTCGCTAATCTGATCTATCAATCTTACCTTAGCTTACATTATGTCCAAGATATACGTGAGGAGGACGGCCATTATGTCCAGTATGTTGTCGTGGCAGCAGCGCCAGTAGATTTACGTTCTGCAAGGAGTCCAAAATCATCGCGATGAATTGGATGGTGCCCGAAAACATGGTGGAAGTCCGAGAGTCTCGGCATCAAAAGCACAAAGAGCAGGTTTTGGAGTCCCTAGGAACATCGTGTATAAGCCAGAGAGAGCTAACACTTGTGCGCTGCATGTCTACGAAAAGCATATACCATTCGATTCTTGGTTAAGCTCAGAGGGCCAACTGGCCTTACAAAGTCAATTGACACCTCGTCGCTGTGTCGCGTGCTCCCTCTTTCATAAGTTCTGCCAACTCTCCACACCACATTTATCCGGACAACCTCTATTCTACTCGAACGAGCATCTAAACAAACGATCCTCCCATTTCATTTGCCTTGTTCCACTGCTAGGGATAGCATTAACGTGGGATATGCTCCTAGCCGGGCTACATTAGCGGTGGTGAGAGTCGAATCAAGATTCAAACAACTTCCGACTTCGTCGCATCTTGAACGAGCTCGCACATACAACGGTGCTGTCATGTGAGCTTTTCCCGTATCCCGCTGTCTTCCGCAGGGTACTTGCAAGCAGCAACGTCTCGAAAATATCCACAATTCTTCTCGGATAGCTGCATGATGGTCTTCAGGAACCACGTATTCCGGAGTTTCTGCATGAGCGACTCCTCTTCCAGCATTTTGCGAAGGAAGTGTAAACGTAAGGAATCACATGGGATCGAGAGCTGGACAGGTTGTGTTGTGACTAGCAGCCTTTCTCCTAACCTTTAGCCCTTAGTCCTCACTTCATCGAGTGTAGGACCTCCTGCTAATTGGGGCGATGCAGTCGATGTATCAGTGGCTGCATGCTTTGGAATACGGAAAGACAATGGCTATGGTTTCGGCTGTGCACCGCATGATGTTTCTGCATGAATCCATGGGAACGGAGTTCCGACGCTCCTGAATACTTCGAATCCTGTCACAGTGTCGGAGTCCTTAGCCGGAGCCAAAATATTCTCACTGGACAATCTCAAATCCACAGCAGAGTCGCTGGCACAAGGTCTCAAGACAGTCAGCCTGACAAATCGCAAATTGCGCTCAATTAAATGTTGGGTATCCATCAAGTCATTGATCATCATAGCATTTACCTATGAGCAGGATTTTGTGTGATATGGGAACAACTATGCTTCTTCGTCTATTATTAACCCCAAGTCGCGGCGAACACATATGCTGCAACGTACATAGATTTATCCTCCGCATTTTGTGCATAGGGGTCTGATATGCAGGCGAAGCTTTCGGGTCGGACACACTGATGGGAGTTTCGCTCCTCTCTACGAAGAAAGACTATTGGAGGACCTGGTAGCTCGCAGGTCAAAGTACAGCCTCGTGAGCTACGAACTCGTCACATTCGTTAGTATATCCCCTCTCATATTGCAGCTACAGGCTTTCTTGACCTTTCTCATTATTCCCCAAACCTACATCCCGTGCTTTTTCATTGATAGTCAGGATCATACACACTGCACGGAGCTCTGACTGATACATCTCCTCCGAGGTCGCGTTGTAGCCATTTTGGCTTATTGTCACTGGCCTGCTCTTTTGCTTCCAAATATTATACTTCCAGAAGCTACTACCATACAAAGAGCGAACTGCAATTCAGCGAAAAGCGGAAATATACGCTGAAAGAATTGAACTTTACACGATCGAACATTCAATCCCGCCCCGAAACGAAGTTTCATCAAGTCTTTACACTGAAACTCTTCACATCATACCTCAATCATAAGGTCGCGTTACCTGCAATGTCGAATCCGACCGGCCTTGTTCACGGATGGGTCTCAGCTGTTTGTGGACGCGGTACCATCGACATACTTTGGAGCTGCCTTGTCACCACCATTCTTTGCGTCTGGACGGCAATCCATCTTCCAGTGCCACATTACGAGTTGGACTGGCCCCTTTCGATGCGAAAGGAGATTGTCAGGAGTAAGATCGTACCTGCATTGATCTTCATCATAGCGCCAGAAATGTTAACCTACACTGCAATCGTCGAGTTCCTAAGCGCTTGGAAGACTACTGAAGCGCTCAAGAGTCTCCTTCCCAACGAAAACATATCTCTTGTCCATGGATTCTTCCTCGAGATGGGTGGCTTCTGCTTCAAGTTCGAAGGAGATAAATACCGCCAGATCGAGGTTGATGACATTGCCGATTTACTTGGCATAAGCCCACAATTGATAGAAAGGAAGGAACGAGTCGAAAGCCGATTGACAAGGCGAAAGAACACTCATGATAATATGGAATCTATAGCAAGAGACACACAAATGCAATGGGCCGAGGAGCTGGGGAAAGTGTCAAAAGACCAGATCAACGAGACAGCCAACTCGGACGCATTGACAAAGCTCATCACAGTGGGGCAAGTTTCTTGGTTTGGCACTCAAGTTGTATCTCGACTCGTTCAACATCGAGCGGTCACTCTGCTGGAGGTCAGTACCTCAGCATACGTGTTTTATGCCCTCGCTGCGTATTTGGCATGGTGCAAAAAGCCTCAAGGCTCTCAGATTCCCCTCATCATCAGCTCTACCGAGAAGACAGCGGCCCCAGAGCGTATGACCTCATATTCGAGAGTTCAAGGTACCTGGAGGGAGTTCTTATGGGGCGGAATCGATTGGTTCGAACCGGTGGACAAGGATATCCCCCCATGGCACATAGCGCTGTTGACCCTTCTACCCACGGCGTACGGAGCGTTCTATGTCGCATCTTGGAACATCACCCTTCCCTCGAAAGTCGAGTTGTGGCTGTGGCGAGGAAGTGGCCTCTACTGCATGGCCTTTGGGCTCTCTGTCGGGCTGTTATTCGCAATAGACAGGCCGCTTGACAAATCTCCCAAAGCAGCGTTGAAGCTGTCAAGATACCTCACGGTTGGCACGATAGCGCTCTATACCATGGTCAGGTTATGCATGGGGGTGGAGGTCTTGATCAGTCTGCGTGCGCTGCCTCATAGCGCTTACGATTCGATCCAATGGTCGACGTTTGTGCCTCACATCTAGCATGGGGGTTGTTTGATCTTGTCAGAAGTTGCACGCAAGCTGGTCTCGCGTCCTGTACAACGATCAAGCAATGGGCAAACAGAACAGTGAAGGGTTCCCACCAGCAGATCCGGGCCCACGAATACGATGCGCGCTCCTAGTCTGTCAACATCATTGTCAATGTCTTCTGTTCTTGTTCATTTCGTTCTAGTTTTCGGGATTACGACCATTTCTTCCGTGTATGTCATATCATGCAGCTACATCCCCCAGTACAAACACTAGCCTTAACATCCTACCTCAGCTTCAGACTCCACTCACAACACAACTTCGACGTCACAGCAGCATAGTATATAATATCACTGTTCCATACATGTTATCAAACAATCTCGTTAATCGAGTTATTTTTCCACTGTGTGCAACTAATACAGAATTCCAACATAGCCAAAGAACTCTATCCAACCGTCCCTTTCTCATTCCGTACAACTTCCACATCCAAAATATCCAACATAAACCACCCACCCAGCACCTACCCAGCACCTACCCATCATCGTTCCCCACCATAATCCACCCCCACCCTAATCCAACCTCCCCCCAATCCCACCCAACCACCACCTAAAACCAACATCCATCATCCATCACCCACCCCCGCAACACAAAAATCCCTCCCAGAAAAAAACCCCATCATCAACTCCAGATAATCAACTCCCCACCACCCCCTTTCAACTCTATCCACCTACCTACAATAAATACATACATCACAACACCCCCTTCCAATAAATCCCTATCATTCACCGACCAGAAAAAACCCCCCTCGTCATGCGCGCTAGAATTATTCCTAATAAGGTACTTACCCCCGCCCACGCGCCCTTGCACATCCGATTTCAAATCGTCATGTAGATAGATATCAAAACGGTGGGTAGGTTTCACTATAAAGAACTATCCTTCTATCTAAGGCTTTCCTGTATAGGTGATCATTACGTTAGGTAGTTTATAAGCGAGTGTACGACCGTCCTAGGTAGAATAGGTAGAATATAGATGTCACAGCAAAGATACTTGCAGAAGCCCTGTTGCAATATGAGATGGGGGAGGATGGGGGAAAGAAACGTCGATGGAGTTATGGATGGACAAGGTGGTATGGTTATGTTGTAGATTTGTGGATTCAGGAATGAAAGGGTTCAAAGGTCCTTTGTGAAAGCACGATGAGGTAAGGAGATAGTTAACCAGAAGATAAGTCACCATTATTCTATTCTATTCTGTCAAAACACCATCAGCCCCAAACCTCCCCCCTCCCAACCCCACCCCAGTCAAGTTCCTCCCCAACGTGACCGTCTTCGCAAGCGCCACCCTCAACGATTTCCTAGACCCTACAGTAAAAACCCTCCCTGTTAGCTATGCTGCCCGCATCCACTACCATCACCTGCCTCCCTGTGTACAAAAGAAAGGGATAACGTACCAATTCCCGTAGCCACACCTCCCAATCCTCTCCGCGCACAAATCGCATTTACCTTCACCGCCGCAGCCCAGATATCCCAGTTGACAGCTTGGTCGCGGCGGATTCGGAGCGAGGATGTGGCGGAGAGGGTGACGCCGCAGGTTGTGCCGTAGACTACGTGACGTCAGGTAAGCATTTGTTTATGATATGATATTGATGAGTTGGATGTGGATATGGGAAGAGGAGGGGGGATTTACTTGATCCAAATGTCTTGGGGATGACGACGTCGATGGTGCTGTCGCCTGCATCGCCGAAGAATTTGAAACCGTAGTCTACGGGCATGAAGGAGAGGACGGCGATGCAGGCCTTCGAGGATATGCCACTGCTGCCGCTGCCGGCATGTGCGGGGTCCTGGCAGTAGACGGGGGGGCCTTCGTAGTGTTTGATGGATACGATTAGGTCTCCATTCAGGCCTGTGCGGTGCGGAGGGAGATGTTAGTTGTGAAGGTTTCTCTACAACAAAGCTATCATATCGAGATCTGGATTCGAAAAGTCATGAGATTTTGGCGGATGTTGTAGAAGTGGATTTCTACCGGGAAGAGTTTTTCGAAGAAGGAGCACATACCTAAGTTTTCCACGCTACCGCCTATATTGCCTTCTGCGGCGACACAATCGTCCAAGATCTTCGTTGCAGCGTCATATAGTGGCTGTTTGTTCGAGTGATCCTGCGCTACACCAGGCCGGAGCATGATATCGACAGCGCATGTTCCGTCCGCTATTTTTGGTCAATTTCGATATTACCAGTCTACTCAAGCGCACAAGCTCTGATAGTGAAAATCTAAAGCCTGCGACGGAGCTGCGGATGAACAGGTGACATGAATTCGACGTACAGCTGAGCTCCCTCCATGGTAGTATAATTCGGTCTCCGCCCATGTCTTTGTCACGATGAACGTATAGCATACTTTTATCAACCCAGCGAACACTTGGGACCAGACGTTCAATGGCCTCTACGCAACTCCTCCTGTTGAGGTCCCAGCCGTAGCGTATGGAGTCACAAACGGGCTTAGAGCTGGCGTTGAGTATGTTGAGTGATGGTGCGCTACTCCCAGCCGCGAGGTTGATAGCAGGATTTGGTGGAGGCAGGAGAAGCGCGAGGGTGTGGGTGAGAAAGGCTAAACCGAGAGGGACTCTGGTTAGAAACATCTCTTTGAGTCCAATGGCACTGCGTAAAAACGGACGAAAAGCCAAGGGGAGGAAGGATTAAAGATGATTCCGGATGAGAAGTGCTGGAAGTTCTGCGCTTGCGCGTAGAAGGTGTGTCCTCTCAGCGACGACATACTGAGTGTTGGTTTCAGCTTTACGCGCAAACTGTTGGTACACTTCTATGGCGAAAACCCATAACGGGACCACAGCCAAAATAGAAAAGGTTAAACCGGCCAGTGAAATGCTTCGTTCTCCCTCAGTCCGGATCTCGCACTTGGTGGAAGCTGGAGGTAAATATCCTCAGAACCTAGAGATCACCCTCTGTCAGAGCCGAAGATCAGGGCCTTCGGTGGAATCAGAACATTCGACAGGCTGGAGCCCTATGATAACGGAGCTGAGGACAAAAGCACTCAGGTTGGAGCTGTGGAACGCTAGATCCGGGTGTTCTGGAGTGCTGTAGTCTATCAGGACAGTTCGGGCTTTTGTTGGAGATGGCGACATTGCACGCTCTTCCATTCATGCATACAAGTGTGACCTTTCTTTCAAGCTTGACTCACTTGCAAGCGATCAATTCCAACAGACTTGGGCTTGCTGACATTGCCAGATGGCCGCTTTGCAGGGACTTGATTGAGCCCGACTGGGTTATTATGGTGTAGATGCCATAGGCCTCTCCGAAACTCGAGTGTTATAAGTTATAAAGTCTCGACATGATCGTAGTGTACTTTCGACTGACCGTATTGCAATGCCGGCGTCGAATTGCGAACGAAGTCATTAGGTATGTGCAGAAACCCTTAGATGCCGGATTTAGAGTAGCAATCTCATCGATTCAAAGTCCTTGGTGAAAGGCCGTTGGTGAATTCCCAGCTCCAGACTTACCTGTATCGGCGGCTGCACCACTCTCTATCGAGGTTTGGCGTGCCACTTGTAGGCATATCAAGTGAGAGCTAAGTATTCTAAGTCCAACTTCTGTCTGAAAATCAAATCCTACCATTTCCCAGTAGCTGCTTTGGCTACTGAATGTATTACATGATCCCCCAATAAGTAGGCGTCTAAGTTGCCAGGGATCTTCTGAAGTCGATGAGAAGGGACGTGGACTGTAATTATCTGGCAAAATCTGGTTTTCAAGAAGCTTGAGGACTCTTGTACTCACATTGAATTTACTCATATTGAATTCCAGCGACCGGCTTTCCCAATGATCAGGTTTCAATCTGCTGTCCCTTGAAAGTCAGCGAAGATTTTCTAGTGTTTGTGACTTTTGCCGAATGAGACCCACTCCTATTCATCCTTGCAAAAGTCAGCATGACCACCTATGTATCAGTACAATCCAACGAATATAACAATCTTATCCATCTCTCCGTCACTTTCTGCATCGGAAATGCTCAAACAAGGTTGCCGAACCGTGAAAAAGGCGAATGATCAAATGCTCTAATCTATGTATCCAAATCAATCGCAAATGCTTCCCTCAAATGCTCCCCAAAGCGCATGAACAACAATGGGGCAGGACTTAACGCCAAGCTCATAAACGCAAACACGCTGATCCCCCACCCAAACCCAACCTTCTCGAACAATGCCGACGCACCAAGCGGCGCTATGCCTCCGACGATACTTCTGAAAACCGCTCCGGCCGCAATAGCCGAAGCGGCATACTTTGAAAAGGAATCGATATAGTAATTCTGCACGGTATTCAAGATCGTAATCTGTCCCAATCCAAAAAACACCGTGGAGAGCAGGGGCACCGTCCAATGCACACGATACTCTACCGTCCACGCAAACCAGAAGAGACTGAGAGGGATGAAGACGGCGCCGATATTGGCGAGAGGGAGGCGGTATTCGGGTTTGGCTTCGCCGTTGTTTCTGCGTCCGAGGGTGTTGTAGACGGTGTCGATTTTGGGAACGAGGAAGCAGACGGCGAGCAGGAAACCGAGGCCGGGACCGAGGTAGGTGAGACCGACTTGGGTGGTGGTGAAGCCATAGCGGTCGCCGTAGATGGATTGGAAGTTTGTGTAAAGGCTGTAGGTTGTGGCAAAGAGGATAGCTTGGTAGATGGCCATTGTAAGGACGATGGGTTGGGTGAAGAGGATTTTGAGGGGGCGTTCCATGCTGGCTGCGAGTTTTGTGGAGAAGGGACGGTCGTCTTGGTTGGGTATGCGGTATTTCTTTGTGGATGAGGGGGAAGAGGAACTCTGGAGGTGGGTTTTGCGGGCTTCGAGGATGATGGGGGCGTAGGTTTCTTTAAGGAAAAGGAAGCCGGTTATTGTGTTGAAGGTACAGACGATGGTGAGGATCCAGAAGATCCAGCGCCAGCCTATGTATTGCACTATTATGCCGCCGAACAGGGGACCTAATGTGGGTCCGAGAAGTGGTCCGAGAAGGTACCATCCGAATACGCCGCTGAACAATGGTCAGGTTCGAGAGAATGAAACTGAAGATGATGAACGCTACACAACACTTCAACTTACGCTCTTTCACTTGGATGGAACATGTCACTGATGGTCCCTCCTCCGTTTGCGATACCAACGCCTAGATTGCATTGTCAACGTCTGATCTGGCATACAAACGTGACGAAGATGGATGAAACGGAGCGTACTGCCAAAGAACCCGCTGATCGCTCTCACCGCTATCAGACTCTCCACGTTCGGGCTGAGCGCTGTGGGAATCTGTAGAAGTGCAAAGATAGAAAAGCAAATCAAGTACAGCTTTCTCCTTCCAAAGGTCTCTGATAGCGGTGCAAGAATGAGAGGACCCAGGCCAAGGAAGACGACGAAACCGGTGGTAGCGCCGACAACGACTTCGCTGGAGGTGCCAAGGTCTGCTGCAATTTCTTCGATGCCAGGAGTGAACATACTCGATGCCAGTGGCGAGAGAACTGGATGATCATTCAGTAGTATTCGCATGACATGCACAGTGATTGCCCAGATGTCGCTCACTTGCCATTAAGGCTATTATAGCCACATTGACCATTTTGCGTGCCTTGGACCAATTTCGGGGATTCTCGGCGTCTTGTTTGGAGAAATCAACGATAATCTGCGTAGTCATTAGGTACAAGCCTTCATAAATACATCTAATACGGTACCTCTTGAGATCCGTCCTCGAGTCCATTTGCATCACTATTTCGGAGCAGCGGCGACCGCTCATCTGGATCTTGCGCCATTACAGTGGTTAGCTGGGGCAGTCTGGATATCTCTACAAAATTAAGGTAGGTATAGATGGGCTTAGCGCGAAACGTCACCAGATCTTACCTGTAGATAAGCGAGATTAGCTCGAACTTGGACCCTGCCGATCATTACAATATAGGGCTGATTCCTGAAGAGCAGGACCCCCACTTGTTTAATGCACGACGCTGCCAACAACACCAGGTAGTGCCTAGAGAGCAGCAACCTCCGGTTCTATGAGTTTATCGAAGGCTGAAGGACCCGTTTGGATGATTGTTAGGACTATTGTGTAAAAAACAGTGATACAGAGCGTTGGAAAATGCTTTCGTGCTTATCCTTCAGATGGCTATCACTGCTGACCTCTCGTCCTACATCTAACGATCTACTTCGGCTTGTACTTCTCACCAATCCCTCTCTGAACCGCAGACCTTTTGCTAATCCGTTCAACCCACTGCAACAAATGTGGGAAAGGCTTCATGTCCTCCTGCGTGAAGCCAGAGAACTCCCAGGATTTAATCCACGGCCAAGTCCCAATGTCCGCGACGGAGTATTTGCCCTTCCCATCTCCGGCCAGATACTCGCGCGGTGTGCCGGTGTACTTGCCACTCAGTTGGATTTCCAGCACGCCATAGACGCGGAGGGTCTCGTTGCGGAAGCGTTCGATGGCGTCTTTGGTAGCAGTTTATCAGCCATTCTTCCTTACGTATATGTAATGGGGGTGTGGACGTAGACATACAAGGGATCTTCTCCTTTGCAAATTTCGCAAAGTGATTGACTTGCCCTTGGTAGGGTGCACCACTCCCATGCTGTAGGTTGCGTGTCGCAGTCAGCATTGCCATCCATAAACTGCATGTCCGGTCGGTAGGATTTGTGTAGCGGCTTAGACAGAATCATAAGGGGGATGATGTTCCTGCATCATGCCTTATGGTCGGGCATGAATTTGGAACAAGGACTGTGGCACTCATACCCAGAAGAATAGCCATTGCAATGCCTGGCTCCTCTCGAGCTCGTCTTTGAAACCGAAAACATCGTCCTTGTCCGCGAACTTGAGGAGGTATAGCAGCTCGGCGGAGGTCTCCATAACGGGGAAGGGCGGAGATTGCGTATGATCGAGGAGGACGGGGATACGCCCATTCGGGTCTAGGCGAAGGAACCAATCCTTCTTCTGCTCGTTGGTCATGATGTTGCTGGACGTTGTCAGAGAGTTGAGGGTAGAAGTATAGGAGCTGGGAGAGCCAATCACATGAGGGTTGTAGTCCATTCCGTTCCGTAGACTTCGTGGAGTTCTTCAAGCATGATCTGTATCTTCTGGCCGTTGGGCGTATTCATGGTAATGAGATGAAGACCCTGTTGCGACTGTTATGAGCCTTTTATCATGATCATTTCAAATGCGCATGTTCTCACCTTTGCATTCTTCACCTCTGATGGCGTCGCATCTTCGAACAGGTGCGACATCTTTGCTGGACTGCTGAGGATGCTGAGCTTGCTAATCTTGTCAATTGGTGTTCTGGCTCTGAGGTGGGAGGACAGTTGAGCTGCTCGTTGCACTGAGCGGAACATTGAACTACATATATGAACATCATGTTGTTTGATGATGATAAGTTTAATATGTCATCACCTTTGGTGGAGCCCCCCGCAACTGTCATCTCTCGGCCGCTTGAACCCCATTCGGCCTCCGGGATCTGCTTCTAGCACCGAGGTTATTTAAGCTTGATAATCACATCTGGAAATGGCAAGCTCGATTTCATACGGTGACCAATGAAGACTGTCATACAATATTACATTGACGCTTGTGCTCGGGTGCTTCCATCGTAGAAAACCTTACTTTATAATCTATTGTAAAGCGCGTTACATCGCAACTTTGGACCGGGAGTACTGGGTATCCGGGACCCGAATATCCGATCCAAGAGTTTCCTCTGCGCATCTGGTCATGTAAATGCTGAGTGAGCATGCATGAGAATGAGGCTGTATTCAACAGTCCATCGTACGTAATGGAACCATTATTCTAGTGCTGTCGAAGCAAAGGGCTCTGCGCCACAAAGAGTTGAGCGTATCTTCCGCCTAGATCCTGTCATATTGACCTCCATACGGCTTCGAACACTATTCGATTGGATTCATGAACCTGCACTTTGAGATGAAAGGCAGGTATTTTATTCGATAATTTGAGCGTGCTCAGTTATCGTGCGGCACTTATGTCTTGAGTCATCGACCTGTGAATCATCCCAACCTCCCACCTTCTTCACCAAAACAATGCGAAAGTTCCTCTATCAAGAGAACATATATACCATCAGCCAGATCCAACACTAAACATTGGTATCTTTCAACATACCTGAATGACGTGTGTGTGGGGGAAATTGTAGAATGCCTCATCCAATCATCTATATCAACAGCTGGCCTGGGGTCGGAAAGCACACAATCGCCAAGGAATTGGAGAAGCAGATGGATGGGAGGGCACGTGTGGTAAGTCCTTTAATACCCGCCTTGTTGCCATTAAAAGCAAGCAACTGCGATGTGTGTACGACAATGCTAGTGATACCTGCTGAAAGCCTTCGTAGGTTCACAATCACCTTCACATCGACCTTGCTGGCTCGATTCTCGAGCGCTCGAGCTCATACTACCTAACACTTCGTCGGCAACTACGATCTGCGCTCTTCAATACTCTGGCTACAGTTCCAGACACTTTCAGACAAACGTGCGTGGTGTTCTGCAAAAGCCCATCCAAAGAACACGGAGTAGCTAACGCTCAGAAATCCAAGCTACATCTTCACCGACTTCCAGACCAGTAATGAGTCCGGTATATCCGTAGCTGAAGAATACAAAAAAGCAGCAGAGCAACGACGTTGTCCATTCATTCCCATCATCCTTACATGTCAACCCGCGGAGAACGAACATAGGATCCAATCTCCAGAGAGGCTCAGTCTGGTCGATGGGGGAAAGGGCCTGCTGCTTGATACCAAAGTACTCAATGGGTTTCGAAAGCGCGGGGAGATATACAGGTTCCAAGTTCAAGCAGAGCTGGAACTAGACGTTACCGAGTTGCAACCAGGTGTAGCGGCGGCGAAGATCCTCGAGCATGTGAAGTCGGTGATTCCATTGTCTAATGTAGCAGAAGAGTGAATGAAACAAGAGTCAACGAAACATTCTGTACAGCGACAAATCATTTCGGGTGTTGCAGAAATCGTAAAGGGCGTACGCCAAATGGACAGCCTTGATGCTGTTATTCAGGACCGTTCTTGAAGTCCGAACACTTCGATCGAGCAACTCCAAAACGGCTTCACGACAGCGCTGAAGGATTTAGAGCCCCCAGCTTCAGACACAGCGTGGTGCATGACTGCTGGAGCAGTGGTCCGGGTGGTGGTCCGAACGATCTGTTTACCTCGCATGTATTGAAAACAACTCGCTACATTCCATAGAATTGGCGGCAATTTAAAGCAGCAGCCCCATTTTTCCTTCTGCCCACGACCGCATCAAGATGTGGAATTTGACGACCGTTCCCAGAGGGACCGGCTTCCTATCGTTACCGCGCGAGCTTCGCGATCAGATCTACGATCTGCTTCTCGTCAGTCATGATCTACCCATCTATTTCGACTCAGTCAACGGCTTCATGCCAATCGCAGAATCTCTCCAAAGTGGCATTCTACTCACCCTCTGCAATGCACTTCCACTCATGGTCGTCGAGCTCCTGGAGACATATTACAGGCACAACCATTTCATCGTCAAGTGCGCCGACATTCCCAGCTTGATGGCTTCTGTACCGTACCCACCTGCTACATCTTCGCTCGTGAATCCGAAAACACAATTCACGCGTCTTACAATCCTGGTTGGTAGTGCCATACTCAATCCTTATAGCAAAGACGATCCGAACATCGGCCTTCGACAGCTACTTGGCTGGGAACAATTGCGTACGGCTATTGTTGAAATCCGCGGATCCTACAAAGCAGCTGAAGAGCTTTGTGATAGCATTATACACGTTGCTATGACCTGTGACAAATTGAAGAAGAAGCTTGGGCCAGGTCTCAGGGTCCGTGTGAATGGGCAACCTTGTCGAGGCAATCGAGAAACAGTTTACATTCATACCAAGGCAGATGTCAGCGGATTGTGGTCACCGCCAGCAAAGATGGAGTGGCACCAGGCCCTCACCGCAGAGGAGAACAAGCTGTGGTGGCATATCACAAACATGCGCAATTTGTCGTCAATGTTCCTAACTGGTGAACTCTCGGGATGGCCTGATAGGGAGCGTCAACGAGTACTCGATCATGTGTGGGATTTCTACAGTGTAAAACGCCGGTTTTATCTGTGCCCGGACAAAATGGAAGCATCAAGGGGAACGACCGAAGGATATCACAGATCTGACCCAGTCGCCGTCGCGGAAGCTTATGCGGATGGCGATATTCCTCTAACAGAGGCTAAGCTCCGATTTTCGCAGGCGGGGCGTAGTTCATTGTGAACCGATCAAGGAGGGTTACGCGTCAATCCTGCCCGAGGCGCGCTGAGGCGTGATACAATCGTGCTCCAGAGAGGCAGCTCAAGGCTAAAGGGCGGATGCGGTTGAGATGGGGGCACCTCAGCTATATCACTAGGTTCGTTACTTCCAACTGGCAGGCAATCTCAAGTCATAGAAGTTGCCGGAAGAGGACTCGAAAACGGAAAAGTGATGCTCCAAGATATGTGGGACTCGAGCAATGAGGGAGAAGATGTTGGAAACCGCTACGAGCTTCTTTTCTATATGCCTGGGGGGGTGTATGTATGCATAGATGATCTGGAATCATGAGATGTGGGGAATATCGCGACTCTGAATCCTCATGGACTGGGTCATATTGCCTCTGCTGGAGTTTGGATAAGGACTCTCAAGGCAGTGTGACCATCCATCAGCGGTGGTATCGTACTTACTTGAACGACGCTTAGCGCCTATCTGGTACTGTAGCAATGAGATTAGAGACTTGATAGAAGTAGGAGGGTTCACCTGGTAACCGTCTCTCAGCCACGAGTCGTATGGCTGATGGATGTCTATCCAAAGCTTTTCAGGGCCTGTGAGCTCATCCACAAGCGAGAGACCTTGCTCCCACGTCATGGCCGAGATTTAACGGCGTTGCCAAGACGAGACTGGGTGAGCGCCGCCTTGACGTCGCTTCAGATCTCATTAAAGTACGTTTGTGATTCGCTCGGTCGTGGTCATTGTGGTCGCACGGATCGCTTGAGTGAGATTCAGGCGCACCTAGAATACTGGAAAAGCGGCGACGATACGGCGGTATCAACATCAACCTCGATCCATCAAGCTCTCACAATACGTCCCTCGTATTCTCAACACTCTCAATCCGTTCTTTCTTCTGCTCTCACCTTGACAGTGCTTCTCGCTCGCATAGCTTTTATGTCTGATGGCCCCCATATGCCCCTCTTGTGACAACTCGCTAAGACCTGCGTTCTAGGGTGCCTCAGCTGCGACAATCGCTTCCCGCATCAACGACATCGAACTTGGTCCAAGGCTCTCTCCTACGATCGCGACCCCTTATGCTTCTGACTTGATTATCGCCATGATGCTACGATCCAGACCACTCTTCCAAGATACCCTTCTCTGTCGACTATTCTATCCGTCATGTTTGCCTTAGCATCACTCTACATTTCTTCGACGCGTGTTGCTGCGCTTTAGCTGCCATGCTGCTTCGCTTGACCCAGCACCTTCTACAGATTCGACGAGCTCTCCACTGGCCTGGCGAGGGCGCCAGGCCAGTGGAATCTGCTCGCGACGACGACGAATCGAATATGCCTCACACACCTGAGCAGGGTTCTTTTTTACGGCGCCGCCGATGTAATTAGCGCATTGATATACGGGGTGGTCTGCTGAGCTTCCTCGAATCAATTCAGCTTGGAATGAATCGGCCCCGTCGATCGAGCTCGGCTCGCCTGGATTTCGGCGGTCGTCAGGTGAGACAGCGATCGCAGCCCTTAGCACTGTCTAGATCGGGAAGTAGTGGTTTACAAGCAAAAGACTACCGGATGAGGCGGTTGGGAAGTGTCAGCTGCTGAGACAAGATCCTGGTGTGATACATCTTTCTTTAGAGTCTTGCAGCTACCGATTGGAGGATGAAAGAGCTTGGAGAAGGACCGTCATAGCTGAATATCTTGAACGCTGCATACACGGCTGATAATCAGACACATCACGCGGCTCTTGAGATGTCGCTATGGTGTGCCACGAGAGATCGAAGATCGGTGGTGTCAGGCAGGAATGGAAAGTGGGTTTGAAAGCCGATGAGAAGTCAAGATGGCCTCGCGGCGCTCAGTACTAAAATTCACACTTCGCCGAGACTTCGCCGAGTCTTCACCGGTGAATTTTCGTTCAGATGCCAGCTAGAAGACTTGATACAACTGTGCCCTCTGGCGATATTGCACCTGATTTGCAGTGATTGAATCGGGGATTGGGCTGGTGGAGGCGCGACACTTCGCTATGCGGCGTTTTTGAGGACGCCGACCCCTCACATGATCCAGCAAAAGGCCCCCGGCTTGTGAACTTATTCTTGCTGTGGACCATTGCCGGAGCTTGGACGATCAGCACCGAAGTCGTGAGAACTCAGCTAGCCTTTGTACTGCGAAGTGCGCTCCGTCCCCGGGAGTGGAGCCTGGATTGGGCGAGCGGAAGGTGGGAAATGGAACCGTGAGAGGCTGAGCAACGCTTGCGAGTTGCTTGCCGTGGATGGAGTGTATGAGGTGCAGGAGAGCGCCGAGGTGACGTGGCGCTGGGCCTGCGCAGAGGGAGGATTGGATGAGAGGCAGCAGCTACACCGGGGCGTGCACTCGCATGTGGGATGAGTGGTTGAGGTTCGCGCAACCTCGGCGCGGTGGGATCGAGCAGTGGTGGCCAGAGGAGGACGATCGACAGAGTTAGGTGAAAGAGGGGCCCACTTTGGGCGGCAGAACACATTGTTCGCGTGGGGGAGAAAATGGCAGCGTCCGGCAGGAGCGAGGCCCAGAAAACACATATAAGGTCCTCCGCCCCCTCTGCTCATCCTGCATACGAATTCAAAAGCCAGTCAGAATTCTCCGTCTCTCGGTGCCCTCTATTAATTCTCTTTGCATATTCGCTCCACAATAGACTCTGCCGACCTCGATTACACTCAATTTTGCCAGCCCCCAAGCATAGCAGACCTGCCTAGCGAGAAGGACCACTCGGGTGAGTTCTCGAGCGTCTTCGATGACGATTTCGCACCCCTGAAAGCGTTCCCTACCTCAGATACCTCCCCTCTAACCCCTGATGGCCCCCTCCTGTCGACGTCGACCCATGACAAACGAAACTGCGAACCCGAGTGCAAAGACTCCCCGCCTGATCCTTTGACATGCGGGCGCAGAGGAGATCAGTAGAATGATGAAGCCGCGGAAGCGGACGACGGAGTAGAAGAGGGGGAACCCAACACCGGACGCGTCTTCCAGCCTGACGGCGGTCAAGATCCAAACACTGTGCCAACGGAGACGCGCTTTAAGCCACTGGACACGCAAGCGTCCGTATTGCCTGCTTCAGGCAAAGGCGACTCAATGCGGGGCAGAGAGGCCTTGCGTTCAGGTCAGTGCGGATGCCTCCCTTACAACAAACATGGCCTAATGATTCTAGGCAATCCTACGGTGAGCTATAATAACGCCGATAACGACAGCGATACCGATGACGATGCCGTTCCTCCAGCGAAGAAGCACAAAGCACTCGGCACTTCACTAAGACATCAGACACCCCCGCCAGACCTCGAATGTCCCGTATTCAAACGTCCCATATTCAGACCTCCTCCGGCCTGGGTACCGAAGTACAATGCAGGTGAAGCCGGGGGCAGCCAAGGTAGGTGTGGATTGTCCGTTTCGGCAGAAAGGAGACAGTGGGCTGACATGTTACAGATAATCTATTCATGGTCCCGGACGACGACATCGATACCAGCGACGACTATACCTCCGAGGATCGTGATAAGAGCGGAGGTTCGCTTAGTACTCCGCCGATTTCTGTGGCGCGCTCGGCGGCTGGGTGAGATTCCAAGAGCCTTCCTCGATGATTCAACACTGACAGATCACGTCTGTTCAGAGGCTTCACCTTCCACGACGAGACGTTTGATGTGAGACTTGGCAGTCAGGGATTAGAATACGAAGCCGCCGTTACTCTACCCCAGTATCTTAATAGACAGATGGTTGGCACAGACCAGCACGGAGCAGCGGCGGTCGCAAACCCTCCCAGCGGCGGTTTACCGCTATTTACTCGGCCATCAGAGAGCATCGAGACCGTAGGTGCGCGCGCTATTACGATTCCACCGCTCGTCATTTTCGAAGCGGTGATGCACCAGGCGGCTTGGTACGAAGATGGCCTTCTACCGTACGATTGGTCAATCGGCGTAAGCGAGAATGGCTGGACAAATAACGAAATAGGCCTAACCTGGCTAAAAGAGGTGTTCGATACATATACAAGGGATCGTACGATCGGTCGATATAGGCTACTAGTCCTCGATGCCCACGGGTAGCCACGTTACGCCGGAATTTGACCCATTGGTTGCGCCATTCAACAAATTGTCCGTTCCTGAGTCGATAATACTCCAGGGCATGAACGAGTTAAGTTTTTATGGAAAACACGGCCTGCAATAATGTTCAATTGCTCACGTTATAAAAATTCGCGCCCAGAAGTATATGTGAAAGTGCTTGGGCGGGGCCAGGTCCGCAATCTCGCTCCCTCATTCCCCTCCACTCTTACTTTCGCCCTCCTTCCGCTCTGCGAGTAGTTTCTCGATATACCCATTCAGCCAATACCGCTTCAAGACCGCCTCATCCATCTTCCCCGCCCCTTCAATTCGCTTGCAACACTTCCCATCTCCGGCTCCGCACCAACAATCAAACGGCTGCGCTAACGTCCAATCGGTGCTGGGATAGAAGAAACTCAACATCTCTCCCTTCTTCAAGGCGCGGTCACTTCTCACGCGGATCTCAAACTTGTCCATGTGCCATTCCAGCGTAGGGTCGCAGGAGTGGTTGGTGAAGTGGATGTTGCTGTTGAGCTCGACGTGGAGGTCACGCCCCGCTTGCGTGGTGCTGTAGCTCTGGGGAATCTGCTGGTGGATTCCTGAGAGGCGGGCGAAGAGGGCGCCTGGGGGTAGGTCGACCTTTGAAGCTGCCCAAGAGCGGAAAGAGCCCCCGGAAGTCTTGACTTCGAGGAGGCGGTCCCAGTCCGGATTCACCCAGGCTGGTAAGAGGTCTTGGGGTTGTTTGCTGTTGGCTGTGCTTTGTTTGCCGGGCTCGGCTGCCATTGTGGTGGAGAAAGGTAGTGGTGGGGAGCTAAGTCTGAGTGGAGTTTTTAATGCTAGGACTATGAGAAGAATCTTGCTAAACAGCTGAAAACAATGCCCATACCAAAGTTGGGGCTTTGTTTGACCTTACGTGTATTAAGGAGCTGCCCTTCGACGGACGACCATTCCGAAGGAGCGAACACATCACCCTGCAGCGTAATGCATTCTACAGCCCCGCATTTCTGCATGAGATATGATTTTCTATCTTACTAAGGCTTTCATTATGCAACCTCACTTGAGCGGTATTATGTCAAGCAGTACGATGACTGGATCCGTTGGGAGTTCGGATAAAGATCGTATTCTCAACCAAGGAGCTACCCTTCGACGGACGGCCATTTCGAAGTATCGAACACATCACCCTGCAGCGTGGTGGTAAGTCCCACACTATCCTATGAAATAACTATTGTGTATTCTACAGCCCCGCATTTCTGCACGAGATATGATTTTCTATCTTACTAAGGCTTTCATTATGCAACCTCACTTAAGCGATATTATGACAAGCAGTACGATAATTGGATCCGTTAGGAGTTCGGATGAAGATCGTATTCTCAGTCATGACACAGCCGGAGAGCATAAGCTGACTCCAAACATGATCACATGTTTCCTGCACTCGAGAATAAGCTGCATGAATTGTCATAGCAGTGTCGGCGCGGGTTAAACCCCTCACCAGACATGACTCAACCAGTTGCCGAGGATTCCGCAAATCATCGCTGCAGCGCATGCACTGCATTCGGGGAAGCCTCAGAAGAGGTAGCTTTATGTCAAGTAAGAGTGAGATGGGTCAGCACGGGGTGGGAAGGATTGGAAGGTAGCATCAGCTACGATTTCTACACCTCATGGTGCATGATGTGCATCATGAGCTGAGGGAACACCGCCAGTGAAAGACTAGAAGAAAATTGACATTCGCAGCATCAACATACGGTATAGCTTTTCTCAATACCATGGCTCTCACTAGTAGCTTTGCTTTTCCTTTACATCCCCGTCAGTACGCACCGCAGCCTGTTCCCAGCTTAGAGGAATGGCGAAAGCTTTGGGAAGCTTGGGACATGGTGACCACGAAGATGATCCCTAGGGAGGCGTTGATGGAGAAGCCCATTCCACTCCGCAACCCTTTGCTTTTCTACTTGGGCCATATCCCAACCTTGTATAAAATTTCCGAGCTGCAGAAGAGCACAGCTAAAGACTTGTTAGCGAGGACATACACCTCACTCGAGCCACGAATGGCCAGCCCATTGAACCCAGCTACTACTCTCTCATCTTCGAGCGAGGAATTGATCCAGATGTTGATAACCCAGAGAACTGTCATAGTCACAGTGAACTCCCGGATGAATGGCCAGCGGTCGCAGAGATCCTTGCTTTTCGAGCACAGGTTTGCAAAAGGATTACTGCCCTATACGAAAACGGAACGTCGTGGTCGGATCGTAAAGTGGGGAGAGCTCTGTGGATTGGATTTGAGCATGAGGGTGCGTCAGACCACCCTTTCCTTGGGAAGAAAAACCTTTCACCAGAATCAAGGCTAATACGCATCAACAGGCTTGCATTTGGAAACATTCCTTTACCTGCTCCTACAGAGTGATCGAGTGATGGCGCCTCCAGAGCCCGCACCTGATTTCCAGAGTTTGGCCCGAAAGGCCTTGGAAGAGAGGGTTGAGAATCAATGGCTCAAGGTGCCGGCAAGTCGAATTACTCATGGGTTCTCCGATCCGGAAAATAATGAAGGACCTGACCGTTTTTTTGCCTGGGACAATGAGAGGCCCCCTTACGAAGTGGATGTGCCGGCTTTTGAGGCACAGGCTCGTCCGGTCAGCAATGGCGAATATGCTACATACCTTGTCCAGACCGGCAGTAACATCCCAATCACATGGACTTCGAAGGCAGTCGGGATGCAGACCGAAGACGAAGCTAATGCCAAATCAAGCTCCTTTTTCAACACCACCTTCATCAAGACAGTCTACGGCCCTGTTTCTCTCCATCTGGCCGCAGATTGGCCAGTGATGGCTTCCTTTAACGAATTGTCCGGGTATGCGAAGTGGGCCGGATGCCGTATTCCAACGTTCAACGAAGTGCGCAGCATTCATGACCTTGTCGAGCAGCAGAAAGGTATAAGGATCGGAGTAAGTAGAGCCAATCAGGCGTCAGGGGGGCCTGATCCCGAGCACATTTTCGTCGACCTAGCAGGCTGCAATGTCGGACTTCAACATTTCCATCCAATGCCAATTACGCAGAACGGCAACAGGCTGTCTGGACTGGGCGACATGGGGGGCGCTTGGGAGTGGACTAGCTCTCTGCTGGAGCCGTACGAGAAGTTCAAGCCCATGGATATCTATCCCGGGTACACAGGTATGCCCGTTCTCGGAATTGAGTATATATGCCACTGCTCACGGTCTGTCAAGCCGATTTCATGGACGGCAAACATAACGTTGTGCTTGGGGGATCTTGGGCAACACACCCTCGTAGTACTGGTCGGAAGAGCTTGTAAGTCCTCCGGTCTCATGGGCTGTCAATGACGTTTGTTGACATGGAAAGTATCAACTGGTGGCAATTAAACTATTTATACCCCTGGGTTACTGCCAGGCTTGTCCGCAACGTTTGAATATGCTTGAAACGGGGTGAAAATTGATGTTATTTGGGGACTTTCTTGAGGGAAACAATACTGGATAAGGCTCGGTCAAATTCGAAGAATTCAAGGGTTTTTTTTCCGCAGGCGTCACAGTAGCTCGACGCTCGGAATGGGGGTATTACTTATATAGCCCATTTCATGAAGATCGTTAGCTTTCTATTGCCATGGAAGGAAGTGCTCAGATGTATGGTTTAGCGGAGCACGCTTTCCGCTTGCGTAGCATCCTTGCGCTCCGATTAGCTTGCAAGATCCGAGCTTGGCTCATGATCTCACGTAGAATAGGCAAAGAACAACGGTCCACTTTGGGGCTGGGAATGTTCAAGACTGCTCAGACATAAATTTTGCGATTTGGTCAAACTCTGGATGAGGTTTTTTTTTCCATGTAAAGATGAGTGTACCGTTAGAACAGGGTACCCGTTTTCACGTTTATTTACGAGCTGCGGCGATGGTTCAGCGTGGTACCTAAGAGGTTGATGGTGGATGAAAGCTGCTTGAAATAGGTGGAACATCCACTCCGTCAACGGAAGCTCTGTCAATATCTATGTCAGTGTTATGTAGAGCTCAATCACGAGTTCTTATACTGTCCGCTCTACATTGGCGAAACACGTCTGTTACAGCGACGCGACTCTTCGTTTTTACTTCGAAGTTGAACCTTAGAAGCTGAGTAAGGTGGGGTTCATGGTAGAGACAGCACTGCTTCTTGAGATTGGTCGGGTTACTTGCCTGTAAAGGCTTGTGTGTGAGATCCTATGAAACCTTGACGGCACCTGCATCTGTCTAAAGAGCTATGTTTACACGGGACAAGGTCGAGAAGTGATCTATACGACATTAAGGCTTTCGCTAGCTAATTCTCCGACCTCACCCGGTCTTGCAGCTTCTAAGCTATAGAATTTTAATCCCTACTCTCTTTCTTGGTTTCAGTTGCTACAATCTCATACTCCCCAGCTTCTGATCTACTCTCTTCCCGCGATGGAGATTGCTCAATCCCTCTTCAAGCCAACTCTGCCGCTTTTCCGAAGACCGAGCGCGCCGACGAAGCAAGCCAGGATCATCCATCCGGTGCATGTCCAAAACCCGGCCCGATACCCAGTCAAAAGCGCGTCAGGTGAGGCTTTGTCGGTAAACTTCGAATTGTGCGTCACTGAATCCGACACGACTCCAATGAGAGCAAGTCCAACAGCTTGGCCGAACTGAGCAACGGTATTGAAAACCGCACCTGCAAGCGCTTGTGTCCGGTCTGGGAACATTTCGGAAACTAGAAGGATACCTACTGTGAATATCACTAGATAAGTGGCCATTAGCGATCTATGCTTCTCGCGTATCGTACCATAGCTGAACGCACCATCAGGACTGAGCGGTTCGAACAACTGCGCAGGAAATGCCGCGTACCAGTATGGCCAGCGCGGAGAATTAAGTGCCATTAGTAAGGGGGCCAATGCACCAAGAGCCGACGAGATCAGGACCAGCCAGATCACTGGAAACTTTTCAACGATGAGACCTGTGACAAGGTTCAATATCGCAGCCAGAATCATGCTCGGCAGGAAGCGAACAGATGCTTGAAGCGGGGAAAGTAGTTGCACCTCTTGCCAACTGCGTTGGCCGTCAGCGATCCCCGCAGTCTTCCAGAAAGATTGAAGTGGTGGACTTACAAGAGACCGCAGAAGAGTTCCATGGTCTGCATAACTGCATATGAGAGGAGGACTATGAGGCACATACTGGTGAAGGGTAATTTTCTCCATAACGAGTTGGGTATCAAAGCTGGCTTCTGAAGTCGTTCTTGCCTGGCGACCCATAAGACGAAGGCCGGAATCAGTAATAGGCTGACGGTCAATGGCGCGATGACGTTAGCATGTCCGATATATGAAGCGCTGGTTGAGATGATACTATAAGAGTATCGTTAGTGACCTGAAAGTATGGGGGAAGTGGGTTCAGAGAGCTCACACCAGCACGTAAGCAAGTAAAGCCAAGCACGCTGTTGCAAAAATCGCTCCTATCCAATCTATGTCTGCTTTTAGCCTTTTCAAAGTCGGAGGCTGCATCAGCGAGTCCGCCGGTATAGTCCATATTCCAACAAGAAGGCACACCATGATCGCCCCAGCGCACATGTACCATCCAGCCCTCCAGCCAATCGTATCGACGAAAACCCCGCCGAGCACGAGACCCAAAGAAAACCCAAGCGGCTGCCCGAGTCCCATACAGGCAAATCCCACATTTCGTCTCTTACCGCTAGCAACGGCATTGGTGAGTATGCCTACCGAGGTGGGCAGACAGAGCGCTACTGCTATTCCTTGCATGGCGCGGAACATGATCAACTCGATTCCGGTACGGGCGAGGCCACATGCGAGTACGAAGCAGGAGAGGAGGAAGCAGCCGGTAAGGAAGACGGGGCGGCTGCCAACAACGTCGGCGACAGCCCCGGCAATTAGGAGGCATGAGCCACTTGTCAATCTGAGTAATTATGTTAATTCTCCGAGGTAGCTAGTAGTGCGTGCGAGCGAGAGAGAATGGAATAGCTACCCGTAGACGGACAACGGCCTGTTAATGGAATCAGCACTAGGAATTTCGTAGTAGAGACATTTCAAGATCGTGTCCACAAGGATTCTCACCTCGGTTAGGGTAGATATGCTTACCAGAAGTACAATTGTGGTTGAATGGCTATATCAGCTGCAATACGTGGGATGGAGACAGTTATTAGGCCAGTCGTAATGCTTGTTAGAAAGGTGACGGCGGTCAACTGCAGAATAACAATGATAGCGTGGCTTTGTCGCACGTCTGGCTGAGATGTCGTTATGGGCAGGATTGGTAGGGTGCTTTGGGTTCCATGGTTCGGAGAATTTGTTTTCGATATGCTTGTGGCTTGCAGAGTCTCGAGCTTCAAGGGGTTCGCCGATTGTGGCATTGTGCGTTCGTAAGTCGCGGAAGAGAGACGATGCAAACAGATGGTCTCAGTCCAGAAATCTCAATCGAGATATATGGGAGGTTTGAGGAAGGCGAGTGTATTGAGTAAATGTAATTTGGCTCTCGGGAGCGAATGCCCCGTGACAGTGATGTGATCTGTATAAGTACCGGATTAGACCTATCTGGATAAAATGCCTTAGTTCTATACCCTTTTGTTCAAGTTCTCCGCATGACCTGCACTGAGCAATTTACGTCACACTCAATTCTCTCCAATTTGCCTCTTCGCCTTGTTGGTTGTCCACTTGCATAAATCCAGAGGACCTATCGGAGCAGAGCGGGTTTGGTCTCCGCATCCGATCAAATCGTCTCCGAAGATGTGGTACAATGCTGTCGTGGAAGCTTGAGCTCAAGCGACAACCCAGGATCACCTAGGCTCGCGCTAGAAAAAAGTGGCCCTCACCCGAGACTCGGTACGGGGCGAGGCCGGGGCAGATGTCTGTCACCTTGGCAAATGATTACATAAGTAAGATTACGGTTTCCTAGCATAATACGAAGCCTTAAAGCTCGGATACGACCCTTTTACAAATATTAGGAGTAATAAGAGTTCGATAGTAGATTTATAATAAAAGAACTCTATTACGCGATAAAGGGAGACTTTTCGTAAATTAGAGGCGAGAACGATATAAACATACTTTTTAAGTAAGAGGCATTTAAAGTATTTAAGAGTAGCTACTAAACATAACTTATATAAATATATAGGAGATACTAATATATATACTAAATTTAAGTTACTTAAAGTTAGAGTACCTATGATTTTTCTCGGTACGGTAGGTTTCTCGCCACTTAGTGTCATGGATGACATACCTACACCATGGATGTAAGGCCTAGCGCCACTGGTATAGTTTGCCCAATGCGGCTTAGCGTCCGCATGTGCGTACTCTTCGTGTGTTACCTGCATGTATCGTAGTTTTCCTCCTTAGTTTTCTAGTCCTTAGTCAGATAGGCTATTCCATAGCCTACCGACCCTGTTGCCATTGCCAGCTACCTAGCTGACGTCCAGATGCTCGTGACACTAGTATACCTAGGGTCGCAACAGTTTTGCTGGAATAAGCTCTTCCTTATCCACTGTCGGAATTTATATCAGCGAGATCAAAGCCGCGGGATAGGCTAGAGTGTACGTACGTTGTATATAAGTGATCTGTCTTGCTCTGTAACGGTGCTACCGGTTATTCGGGTAAACCCAGCGAAGAACCTCTCGGCCTAGGAGTTTAGAGATTCCATGGTCATCCGCCTGGAGGGGTCGAGCACGCCCTTACCAGTAGAGGCATAGAAGCGAAAGAATTCCTTTGTAGTAGTAATATTGAGAGGTGGGAGCCCTGCTCGAAGACTCTGTGATCCTGTAGTGTACGGGGCGTCGACTGATATCGTATCATCAGCACACGATGGTCGATTTAACGTTGGCTTTTTCCTTGAGATAAGCTACCCACCTAAGTAGGATGGTTAGTTAAAAGCTCTTCAGTAACCGCGTCGACGTCCAAACTTACACCTCGTCGCGATCCAGCACACATTTCTGATCTCTTATAGTCTTCGGCACGTATTGGGTGTGGTCCTCTTTGGTATCCTCTTCGTGGTGGGCTCCATAGCTGTAGCCGTTCGCCTCAGCTCTCTTGCAAATCTCTTCATGTGATTCCTTCGTGCGACCCATGTTTTTGTAGGACGAAATGAAGTGTCCAGTGTGACTGCAGGATCAAGACTGCCGGCTTGGTTGTGAGGGCAAGAGTCGAGGAGCCAGAGAAGGTGGTGAGCCAAAAGACTTCATCACCCGTGTGGGGTGTTATACCACCTGGGTCGGGTGGCCTGTCGGCCTGGCTCACCCAGCTTCCCTGCTAAAGCGGTACATTGAGCTGGGGGTACATTTTTCATTGCTTGACCCGCCAATCCATGGAGACACTTCTCGCCAGATTCTCCGATAATGCTTGACATGAACTTTGAAACAGTCCTGGAAGGCCGAGGACGAGCCCGGAAGCAGCCCCCTGGGCACTCCCCTAACGGTGTCCCCCGGAAGCAGCCTCCCGGGCGTGACCCTGACGTTACCCCCGAAGTTTTACCCCGCTAGTTCGCCGCTAAGCCTAATAGAGAGGCCTGTACGCGTTATACCTACCTACTATCATCCTTTGGTGGTTTGATTTTGTCCTAGTGTCAATTATCGTCCGCCGTAGACGTCGGCACCCCCAAACTTTCGCCCGCCGGAATCCCCTTTCGTGACTCAACGACAATGGAGGAAGCGCATTTGTACAATAGCCTTTGATTTTCATTACTCTTTCTTATTATCTTCTTTGCTACCCAAGACCACACGTTTGAAACTAGAGCTGCATGACATCGCCCGAGGCGCAGGCACCTGTCACTTGCCCTCATCTTACATAAGTAGCACAGGGAGCTTCCAGTTCCCAATTGCAACAAGAAACAAAGCTTCTCTTTTCTTTTTTCCAGCGTCCTCCAGCATTCGAAAATTCAAAGCTCTTGAGGTCAACATCAACCCATCGACAAGGTCTATCATCACGGGGGCAGACAGGCAAGCAGGAAGGCTTTCAACACTGCCTGCCTCGCGCAATCCACTGCTGTACTCATCGCAATTCTCGGAGACTCCAGGAGCAGTTGCAGGCAGTCATCATCTTGGCCGGCGACGGGCGTTCTCATACATAATCGTTTCCCCGTGTTGCCCCGCTTCCACGGTTTCCCCAGAAAAACGGATTGCGACAGGAGCGCGAGAACGCTGCAGCTGCATAATCACCTAGCCTCGCGCAAGTTGCGCGGGGTGAGTAAAGATAGCTGCATCCCCCACGGGGTATGGCCTATAGTCTGCAGCATAGATTCGAGACGCCGAAGAACACTTCTGATGACTTATCCCCCACACATACACCGCCGAGCGAAGGCGAAACACCACTCAGCCGCGATAACGTTTTAGATGGAATCAGCAAACGGCCACAGGATATCTGTTCGGAGGACACCGGGCCTAGGAATGCTCTGGGGATATCTCAGCTCTTTCATAGAGCGTCAGACACAGACCTACAAGGGCTTGCGCCCACTCAAGACAGGGGATATGCAGTTACACAGCCAATCAACGTGCCAATGTCTTCGGCTGCGGACGGCATGGAGCGGCCTCCAGATAAAAGTGACGAGGCTGAGTATAGATATCATGAATCCTCATCTTTGCAAGAGTTCATGAGAAAAAGAAGACCATCCATACGCTTTCACCCGCAGGTTACGCTGGATACTGGCCACCATCGACCTTTGCAGGAACCATTGCCAAAGCTTTCAATCAACACAAAACCTAGAGGCCGCCCTACCCCACAGGAAAGACCGCTTCATCCCGTAAGATCACCGCCGCCGAGATCTCATAGCGAGTCAGCCTGTAGGGAGTACGACAAGGGCACGGGCAAGCTTCTGGACCAAGAATCCCAAGAGCCATCGCAGAGCGTAAGCGTTGATTCACCAGGCGAGCGTCTCCGGTGGCCATTGCTGCAGTCAACTGTTGACAGTCTCGCACGCGAGAACCAGCACGCAGCCCTAGAGCAAGGTGCCTCCCTGACATCAAATTCTACGGTATCTACTGCAGCTTCAGGACCGCGGACACCGCCCGAAGGCATGGATCTCTTACTCTCTCCTCTGTCTGCCTGCTCTCCCTTCCCCTCCTTTCCGTACCCAACCTCCCTCGAAAATTCGAGTGCATGGCCTAAAAGTCATCGGTTACCTTCTGCTTCAAGATCGGCAAGCTACACATTCGAAAGATATTCGGGCATCCGGCAAGGCGTGCGTTCAGGATCGCGACGTTCAACATCATCATCAAAATCGCCTGCTACCGCTTTCCTCTCGAGATTCGCGAGAGAACAACAGGAAGCTCTTTCGGACCCCGATAGCGAAGGACAAGAGGTTGGAGAGTACGTTATCGGCAAGCAGGTCGGCTTTGGAGGTTTCAGTACAGTCAAAGAGGCATACACCCTGGAAGGCGACGAGCGTATATGTCGCGCTGTGAAGATTGTCCGCAAACAAGTATCCGGCAAGAGTGAGCTGGAGAACGAGCAATTCCAAACGGATTTTGAACATGAAGTCAGTCTCTGGCGCTGCCTGGGTCACCGCAACATCCTCCCACTCATCGAGGTCTATGTCACCAAGTACGCCACCTTCTGTTTCACGAAGCTCAATACAGGAGGAACACTCTTTGACTTGGTACGGGCGAATCGACACGGGCTCAGTCGGGACCTTGGACGGCGTTATGCTTATCAATTGGCATCTGCTATTCGCTACCTACACGAGGATGTTCGGGTGGTACATCGGGACATCAAGCTCGAAAATTGCTTGATTGACATTTCTGACCCTGACATCGCCAAGGATGGAGGAAATCTGCTCCTTTGTGACTTTGGCTTGGCGGAGTTTGTCACAAGTCGGACCAGGCCCAGTTCGCCTGACCCATATAAGGATGCGGCGGATCGGCGGCCGCTTAGGAACATTGGTCCATCGGAGACGAGTACATCAATCGCAGGGAGCCTCCAGTATGCCTCCCCAGAGCTCATCATGAGTCCAGCAGGCTTTCTGAGCTCAGTGGCAGATATGTGGGCCTACGGCGTGGTGATTTATGCACTCCTCGTCGGCAAGCTACCTTTTCAACATGCCTTTCAACCGCGAGTACAGATGTTGATCCTTGCTGGCCAATGGGATCTGGACGCCCTCGAGAAGGCAGCTGGATGCGCAGGTTACGAGGATGAGGTTGTTGAATTCGTGAGCCGATGCTTGGATATGCAGAGCGAGGATCGCTGGACGATTGGTCAAGTCCTCAGGAGTCGCTGGCTGCACGGCTGCCAGGAGATGCTGGAGGAACTACGCGAAAGCTGGAAGCTTTGAGGGATCTATTACATGGCTATAGAAATGATGAACGCAACACGACTTTTGGAATGATTGGAACGGAGTCTGGATTCGAATTGGCCGGTTGTACAACATATACCAGCGAATCTACAGCGGAGCGCCTGAGCGATGAGGAATTGAATTTTTGACGAGGATACCCCTACACTGCTTGCGAGTATAACTACATTTGTCTTCTACCATTGTATCTTGAAGCGCTTCTGCCTGCGTTAGCGTGTCTGACTGTTCTGTTATTTTGATTTGTATAGACTTTGTATTGACTACGATGTCTATCACTGAGGCTCCTCTGCCCAGATTAGTGCAAGTGTAAATTCGTCATAGTTTACGTTTGCCCAGTGTTTTGCTGGCTGGGCTAGATACACGTGCTGTATGACATGTGAATTCGAGGCGATAGGAGAAGAACGGACTGCCTTGGGATCTTGGCCAGCAAATCGTATGATCGCCAGCGCAGACCGCATCCCGGTCACACTCCCCTTCGCCAAGGTGAACGCTATCTTAGCCTCTTGGCGCTAAGACTTACATAGTATAAGATTTTCAACCTCTTAATCGATTCCTTCAGTCTCGTGGTACGCGGCGCCTACCGAGGTATATTTCACAATTGATCCGCTTAAATGCGAGCTCGATAGAACACCAATGCATACACTGCCAGGCTCATTGTCCATGCAACACCGGAGAAAAGAGAGACTGCAGTGTGTTTGGATGTCACCAGAGAAGTCACCGAATCCTCCTTTCAGCATCCCTACCACATTCGCGGGTTTATCTGCATTGCACTGACGCTGAAATCTCTGTACATTTGCTCGAGGGATCTTGAACATCTCGCACATCAACTACAAAACCTTGTAAATAGGTGGGAGCGGCGACTGGGCGCAACCAGAAACCGTATGCTGCGACATCGGCTACCCGTTTCATTGCCTAAGGAAACAAGTGATTGGGGTATATCAGCATACAGAATACAAGAGAGAAAGAGAGGGAAACGACCTTAAGAGATCGATAGTGAATTGGAATCAAATATACCCACATTAGGATCCGGTTCTCACAATGACGTGGGACCAACTCTCCGTGAACAGGCCCCATTGGGCCTACCTTATCATTGGAGGCTTCACCAGCCTGTTCATGCTAGTGTCATTGTTCGTCAAGGAGAAGATGTACATTGGCGAAGCCACGGTAGCCACCATTTGTGGCATCATCTTCGGCCCTCATGCCGCCGATCTTTTCAACCCCTTATCATGGGGGAACACAGATCAGATCACATTAGAATGCTCTAGGGTTGTACTTGTGGTGCAATGCTTTGCCGTCGGTGTCGAATTGCCGAAGGCATACATGGAGCGGCATTGGAGATCAGTGTTGTTCTTGCTGGTGCCGGTCATGACATTTGGATGGCTCATCACCAGTCTGGTCATCTGGTGGATGGTAACGCCATTGAGCTGGCTAGAAAGTCTGGTGTGTGCAGCATGCGTCACGGCGACCGATCCTGTCTTGGCCTCATCAGTTGTTGGAAAAGGGAAATTCGCCAAACGGGTGCCGAAGCATCTCCGGGATCTACTCTCTGCTGAATCTGGTTGCAACGATGGCATGGCATTTCCATTCATTTATCTTTCTTTCTATCTGCTTCATTACAACCTTGATGCAAGCCAAGTCACCTACTACTGGATCACCCATACGATCTTATATGAGTGCATATTTGGGGCTACGTATGGAGTGCTCATCGGCTACATCGGACGTCATATGATCAAGTGGGCTGACAGACGAGGATTGATTGATAGAGAGAGCTTCTTGGTATTTTATTTTGTGCTTGCTCTTTTCTGTGCTGGAACCGGAGCTACGCTTGGAACAGACGACCTTTTAGTGGGCTTTGCTGCCGGAGTGGGATTCAGTAATGACGGATGGTTCACGGAGAAAACCGAGGAATCGCACGTCTCTAACGTTATCGATCTACTGCTTAATTTGACTTACTTCGTCTATTTGGGCTCTATCATCCCTTGGGATCAGTACAACAACCCATCAATTGGCTTGACGCCTTGGAGACTTGTGGTCATTGCCATCTTCGTCATTTTCTTCCGACGTATACCTATCATGTTAATGCTCAAGCCTCTCATTCCAGATATCAAGACCTGGAGAGAAGCTTTGTTCGCTGGGCACTTTGGCCCCATTGGCGTAGGTGCTATCTTTGCAGCCATCCTGACGAGAGCAGAATTGGAAACGGATACTACAACCCCATTAGCAGTGATACCTAACGACCCCAACAGCCACAATTATGCCATCGTCCAAGTAATATGGCCGCTTACAACGTTTCTGGTAATTACCTCGATATTAGTCCATGGATCATCTATCGCGGTCTTCACTCTTGGCAAGCGCATCAACACCTTCACGCTTACGATGTCGTACACACAAGCTAACGAGCCCACTTGGATGAATCGGCTTCCAAGGATTCAGTCCACTGCGAAGACGATGTCAAAATCCAAAGAGGAGCTTGTTAGTGAGAATTCTTCAAACGAAAAGCTACCCGAGTATCCACCAGATACGCTGCCTCCAATCGGAATGCCAGGGAACTTCTTGCGTCGACAGAAAGAAGAGGATACGCCTCTCGAGAAGCCAAAAGCAACACGAAGGAAATCCAAATGGGAGTCAGGGATGGGCCCTGGCGGACGGATTGAGCAATCTGCAATCACCCCGCAAAGACGCTCGTACCCTATGAGCACATCAGAAGAGTCGTCTGACACGCTCAAGGAGAAAGAGAGTCCATCTGGTAGCCAGGAGTCAGACGAGCCTCCGGATCAACTGGAGATGGAGATCGCCCAAGAGAAGCGCGATGCCGCAAGAGAAGGGAGTGGCTCTAAGTATATCGAAGAGCCTGAAGTAGAAGCCTACGAAGAAGGTAATGATCTAGTTGTTGAGGACGAGGAAGGGGAAGTCCTAGCCACTCATCATGTTAGAGGCGAGTCGAACGCTCAGAAGGATCAGCATATCCGTGATGATGTGACGGCTCTCCGCAAAGAAACAAGCGGTGAACATGCCAAGGGCAAATTTCATCCCCATGAGAAGACGGAGGGCGAAGAATTGGAACACAAAGCAGGACAGGCATTGGAGCATCCGGAGCAGACTTCACGGCGATTGCTGAAGAAGTATGGTCACTGGGATGGGTGGAAGCGGAAGCACCATGGGGGCCCAGCCGAAGAGAAGCCCGAAGCACCAGAACACAAACGCGTCCCTGCACATGCCTACCAGTTTGGCAATACCGTCATCGTAGAAAACGAGGATGGAGAGGTCATCAAGAAGTACGAGCTTAACAAGGACAAAGCGGAGCGAGGTGGAGTAGGTGGCGGCGTGCAGGATGGACATGGCCATTTCGACACAGGACCGATGCGCCAAGGCCTGAAGCGTATGGGTACGTGGGCTCATATCGGTCACAAGGATGATACACCCGAGCATGGTCCAGCAGGTGAAGGCAGTAGTCAACAGAGGAAGCGAAAGCAGCCTGCTATCGACCCTGACGATGACCGCATTCGGTTCACTGTCGGCACTGGTGGGCGTCGGATGAGCAAGCAAGATTTCATCAAGCAAATCCAATCAATGGACCCTAAGGCACGCATCCAGGCCGTCGATGGAAGCGATGTCCCCGACTCCGTCAAGCACGAGGTTCGCGTAGATGCGGTGCAGGAATCCCGTCAATCTCGCCCTGCCAAGGTCCAGCATGGATCCACGCTAGCACCGGTAGCCGAGCAGAACTCTGCGAGTAAAGACATGCCGATGGTGCGAAAGTTCAGCGCCGCCGAAGATCGACCCCGTGGCAACGAAGGCTTGACCCTGGTCGACTCCAACGAGCAAAATATCCCCTTCCACAACGTCCCCGAGAGCATCCAAAACCGCGCCGGCGGGGAGGAAACAGCGGCCCAACGCCGCCGCCGCCTCGCCCTCTCCCGCAAAGACTCCGACGACGATGGCACGGAGCGTGTCCCGCCACAGACGACGGCGGGTCTCGGCCCCGGCCGCCTGTCGCGGAATCCCATGTCTGTGCTGGGTTCCAAGCAGGCGGAAGAACCGCAGGGCGAGACGGCAGCCGAACGGCGTCGACGGCTTGCCGCTCTTGGCGAGGGCGATGATGATGTGGCGGGTGTAGAGAGTAGCGATAGCGAGGATGATGGGGGGGAGAGGAGGCCGAGGGGAGGTCGTGTGCCGGTTCCGGAGCCGGGGCCTGGGCCTGTGGAGGCGAGGAGGGGCATCCGGTTTGCAGAGTCGCCGGCTGTGAGTTTGGGACGGGTGCAGTGGGGGGATGAGGTGGGGAGGAAGGGGGGGAGGAAGTAGGGTGTGTGTGGTGTGGGCTTTTTTGGAGGAGATTGGTTTGGGGATATGGATGGAGCTTCGGATATATATTTGGATCATTGGAACGGCGATTCTTGCGATGTGACGGATTTCAGAGATATCTTACGAAGAGGACGCTTTTTGGGCATGCACAGCATATTGGAATGAAGCGAGATCTTGAGATTTCCTTACTACATCACATAGTTATTAGATTGTGTAGATTCTTTTAAATATGATATTTGAACCTTGATTCTCATTATCGTGACGGACAGCTCGCCCCCATTGCCTCCTCCACTTGGCTTTTCGATTCAGTTGTGATTCATATCGATAGATTGATATGATGAGGATTCTCACTAATTAGCCTTTTTAGGTGAAGATTGAGATTATGGCGGTGTTCGGAGCGTTGTTTGAGAGCTGGTATTTTTTTGGACTGAGTATGGAATGAACGCTTGAAATTTCTGGACTGCTACAAGCGTTGCGAACGTATGATGTAGCGTGTGGCGTTGGCAGTGCTTGAGGGATTGCGGTAGAAGGTGTGCTGATAAATGTTGTATGTTTGTTATGAATGAGATTGCTGTTGTAGCAAGCTTTGACGTTCTGATGGGGATCTTGGTATATTTGTGGTCGATATGGTTGTGGACTCGACGTTGTGAGGAGTATCTAGGCTCCGAGGTTCCGCTAAGACTTCGCTTGTCGTGTTGAATGAGTATGAATGTTATTAGATCAGTTGTGGTAGGTGTTGCCGCTTGAGTCTTTGTCAGGGGTTTGTTGTTTACAGCATTCGCTGAATAGTGGCAGATCATGATGGGCTTCCATCAATATCCTTGGGAATGTCTGATGGTAACCTCTATTTCAAAAGAGAGGAAGAATTCTTGTTCGCTCGAACGGTTTTGGGCTCCGCTCCAGTTTCATATTCTGCTGAGCTGGGGATTGATCTCCTGGACCCCAACCGTTCGCCCCTTGGCTCCTTGAAATCCTGCCTACCACAGTATTGCATTGAGAAGGACGGTGGGCGGGCATAGAAGGTAGACAACGGCGGGCTTTAGCTTGTGCACCGTACCCTGGCTCACCTACCCTCAGCTCCAATCGAAGTCGTCAAGATCACCGAGGGTACCGTCTCCTAAATCATCCGTCCCACCCATATCGAAATCCTCAAAGAAGTTGTCGAAGGAAGTCTCCGTCGTCACTGTGTTATTCGGACCTTGAGCAGGGGCCCCCCTAGTGGTGGCAGCAACGCGCTCAGGAGGAACGGCTGAGGTTTGCGACGTTTCAGCTACTGTGGTTACCGCGGACATGCTTATGTTGGAGAAGTCTGTGTCCGTATTGAGGTAATTCTCCAGTCCAGGAAGAACACCTTCGATATCTTCGTTGGCGTTGAGGGATAAGTTGGTCAAGTCAGCATTGTTTGCGTTGCTCATGGTGCTGTTTTCGAAGCTAGTGTCGTTCATGATGCTTTGACCCATGGCAGGATCGGTGGAGACACCGAAATCGAAGTTCAAGGCATCCTCAGCGCCATCCATGTCCGTATCGTTGAACATGGAGTCAAAGTCAATATTCACAGCTTCTGACATGTCGACTGGTGCCTCTGCCGCCGCTCCCGGCTCTGTGAGCTTGTTTTCGGCACCATTCGTTCCCTCTCGTGAGTGCGTACTTTCATCTGGTGGCATCGTTATCGCAAGACCCATTGAGTTTGCCGAGTCCTGGGGCATGCGTAGCTCAGTGATGACTTCTTCCTGATTGGCGTTCCTGGGCGCCTGCTCATTGGTGGGACTTGTTCCTAGTGCGGCAGCATTTGCACCTGGGACTGGAATTTGCTCAACGGCTATGTCTGTCATTAATTGGAGAGCCTCGGTGCCATCGACAGCGTCGTCTATAAGCGTTTCCTTGCCGTGGATCTCAGTCTCTGGCTGGACAATATCCCCGACTCCATTGAGTGGGCTAGCATCCATGGCAATGCCGTTAGCATGGTCCCTCTCAATACGCCTCTGTTGGATTAGTCGCAGATCTCTCTGCATAATTGCCTTTGCTTGGAGCTAGGGGCGTGTCAGCTATGGCCACTTAATAGACTGACCAAATGGCAACATGGGGACCGGGCTAGATATGGCGTGAAGGAGAGCAGGACTATCAACGAGTGCTTACAATGTCGACTTCAATCTCATCGAGAGCATCATGGAATCGCTGATTGGCGACGGTCACGATCTTGGTAATGCGCATCTTGGTGAGTCCCGTTTGCTTGGCATTATGACATTCGGGATCCATCAGTATCTTAGCAGTCTGCAACAGCTGCAACTTGTCAGTTTTGAACCTTTCAAATCCTGGTCTTCGTCTCAACATACAACAAGATTGAGCATAGCAGGTAGAACCTCCAGAGGATGCTGGGGACTTTGCATGTCCGCCATCTTGTTCTGGGTTCGAGCGAGAACTCAGCGGCCTCAAACAACGATCAAAGGGAATCAGAAGCAGGGAGATTGTATGGTAGGTGTTTGATATGCTCATAGATAGAGACGGTCTATATAGAAATGAAGTAACATGTCCCACTCTGCCAGAGAGCCGAACTATTTATATGAATACGGTAGAAACCAGCCCCCTCGGTCGTCGAGTGAAGCTGCAGCCGAACAGCGGAAGTCAGCAACGCCAAGCGGCTAAACCGTTCTCCCACTAGCACTCCCGAATGGTCTCCTTCCCCCCAAAGTGACAGGAACAATGGGGAATTCATATTCGTAGAAAAGAGAAGGATATTGGCAGTGAAGCTTGACAATGTTATGTAGACCCTTCATACATACACCACAATTTCTTCAGATCATGAACTTCTAGTCAGGCCACAGGGTGCACGCTTTCCCTCACCCAGACTAGAGCGGCAGCCAACGTGCCAAGCTAGTTCTAGTTTTGTGGGAGCTCTTGGAGAAATCCCACCACCTCTGCTTCCCTCGCTCTCCCATCTCCATCGAATACATCCACCATCGACTCTCGGCGCCAGGGACTTGAGTGGTTTTCCATTCCTCTCTCTTTCCTTCGTCTTTTCTTCGTCTCCTTGGGTCTCGTTCTGCTTGTGCCGTTGCTTCCTCGTCGATCCTTCGTCAGGCGCTAATCGAATACTCTGCGGTCCTTGCCCATCAGCTTTCTCCTTGCAAATAGCTTACCCAGCCTTACCTGTACCCAATCAAGCACACGCGACGACACAGGTTTCATCGAACATAGCCGCCCACCGCCCCTTATCGATCCTGAACTTGTACGACCGTGTTCGGAGGTAGCCCCAAGCCCGTCTTTAGGGCAATCTTCACTCTCTAGCTACAGCTTCTTTTGCCGTCCTAGCACTACGTTAGGACTTCTCCGTTCTTCGGCTCTGCCACATGCCCTATCTGGACAATATGTCGACACCGTCCTCGATGTCCCTCCCTCCCCCACCGATCTTTGCAGGAGCTCCCGGCCAGCAGCAGTATGATATCGGAACGACCAATGGTCAAGGCAACCCCGCCCACATGCCGCCTCCGCCTCTGCCTCCTATGGTCATTCCACAGAACAACAACCCGATACCAACTGCCATTACCTCCCCAGGGGGTGATTCAAACGGCATGATGTCGCCCTCATCAGCCACGGGCAGCTTCGTCCGCCGAGCAGCACCGGAGCCCAACAAACGTGCGCTCTATGTGGGAGGGCTAGATCCAAGAGTAACGGAAGATGTTTTGCGACAGATATTTGAGACTACGGGACATGTACAGAACGTCAAGATCATTCCGGATAAGAACGTTGGAGCCGTAAGTAGGGAGACTTTCTAATACCTTGAACGGAGCTGTTTATTGGTGACGCGGTATTCCCTCTTCGCTGAGCCAAACGCGCTAATAGCCGGTATCGGGGTTGATTTTCGCTGTCACATTTGCTTGCATCGCGCCCACAACACATTATATTCCTCCTCCCCACCACATCTTTCTCGATTCACCCACTCTATTCGCTCCTTACATTTCTTTTGCTCATCAGCTTACCACGATTAGAGCAAGGGGTTTAATTACGGATTCATCGAATACGACGATCCAGCGTCGGCGGACAGAGCCATGGCGACTCTTAATGGACGTCGCGTCCACAATGCGGTCAGTGATATCTTACGCGCAAATCTCACCAGACATCGAACTAACAGCTTCAAAAGGAGATCCGTGTGAACTGGGCCTATCAGTCGAATAATAACAACAAGGAAGATACCTCTAACCACTTTCATATTTTCGTTGGTGATCTTAGCAATGAGGTCAACGATGAGGTCCTGCTTCAAGCTTTTTCGGCCTTTGGCTCTGTCTCTGAAGCCCGTGTCATGTGGGACATGAAAACTGGCCGTTCCCGTGGCTACGGTTTCGTTGCGTTCCGTGATCGTGGAGAGGCGGAGAAAGCACTGAGCTCCATGGACGGAGAATGGCTTGGGTCTCGTGCGATCCGCTGCAATTGGGCCAACCAGAAGGGTCAGCCGTCCATCTCTCAGCAGACTGCAATGTCATCTATGGGAATGACACCGACCACACCATACGGCCATCATCACTTTCCCACTCACGGTATGCAGAGCTACGAGATGGTCGTCGCGCAAACGCCCCAATGGCAAACAACCTGCTATGTCGGCAATCTGACTCCTTATACCACTCAGAATGATCTGATTCCACTCTTCCAGAACTTTGGATTCGTCGCAGAGACACGATTTCAGTCTGATCGTGGGTTTGCATTCGTCAAGATGGACACTCACGAGAACGCCGCGATGGCGATATGTCAATTGAGTGGCTACAACGTCAACGGCCGTCCTCTTAAATGCAGCGTAAGTGGTATCAGCTTCCTACTATGTCGAGTCTCGCTTAGTGAACGTGACACAGTGGGGCAAAGATCGTCCTCCAACCGGGCAATTTGACCAATACTCACCGCAGCAGCCTCAGACTCCATCATACACTCAACCATCGCCCGCCTATGCCTTCCCTCAATATGGCGGACCTCAGGGTATGGCTCCCCAAGCTGGACCTCATTCGGCTGGTCCAATGTCGGGGTATCCTCATCAACAGTCACCAATGGCGGCTCCAAGCCCTGCTGGTCGCGGATATCAAAGTTATGGTGGGCAAGGAGGTCCTGGCATGGCTCCGCAAGGGTATGGTCAAATGTCTCACAGTGCTGGAGCGGTGCCAGGTAGCGCCGGTGGATACGGCCGCCCAGATCATGTCCAAGGTGGTTATGGTGGTCCGCCACTCAGCGCTGGTGGATACCAGAATCAAACTAGCAGCTACGGCGGCTACCAAGGATGATTTAGTCCAAAGGTTCTAACGACACGACCAGCGCATTCGTATATCCACGGTTCACAACAAATCAACATCTTCACTTAGACGACGGTTCTGAGATTGTTTCGAGTGAGGGCCAAACACATCTTGCATTGGCACGGCGGTACGATATTACATTTCAATGGTCTTGAATAATATTCACTAGCTCTACTGGCTTGATGGTGGTGGTCTTGATGGCGCGCTTTAATTACTTTCACAATTTCTTCCCTTCACTTCAGTTGATCTGGGTGTGTCTTGTGATTGGTGTCATTGTCATCATAAAAGAGCCTTCCATTTCATTGTAGCAGACATACTTCAGCGTACTGCAGCTTTGGATGAGTGACGAATCTCCTTCGTATGCTGTGCCAACTGTTGGGCCAAGATTCGCTCACGATACCCCAATGTACCTTAGTAGTCTTCTGCAGATGCATGATTTCAGAATGTCTCTTATATAGGGAAGCAGGAGATGGTATGCATTGTAACCTCTCGAAAAGCACCTCACGTAATAACTAACATCGTTGTCGTTTGCGCAGCCAAGTTATCTGTCTCAGTCTCCAAGATTGGGAATTTGTAGATCACCGCGTAGTTACTTCTGTTATTACACGACCGAGGTCTTGAACTTAGCTGCCCTCTTGATGGACCTGAGCTGTCTCTTAGCTATCGATATCGTCGGGTATCATTCTGTAGAATAAACCGTCTTCCACGCAAAACTTGATTGGTGATATTGCCAAGACATGTAAGGCTGAGCAAGATCTGTTTATTGGCGCTCGAGAGGCTCCATATCCAACAATATCATTGATCTCGCAATTCAACGACGTTATGATCGGCCTACGCATCCACCAGCGGACACATTTCGTCCCGTAATAGAACCTCACCATGAGCGCTCAGCGAGTCGTATCGCGCGCCGGGCGCCCTGCCCTTCGCTCCCCTGTCGCTCGTCGCTACCTACACCATCGTCCAGCTTCTACAGCCGGCGGACTATTCCCTACTCACAGCTCCACAGCTCTAAGGTACGGTAGGAGACGGGCATGGCCGTTTGGTACTTCCTCAGTCCACGAACTCACGGTAGTACGAAATGCTTCCTTCGCCAGAGTATTGCCAAGCCTAGCACTCAAGCTCGTGCGAATACCGGCCATGTTTGGCGCTGCCTTGATCGGAGGACTAGCATACTTGCAATATCAAGCTACGCAGGCTGGGAACTACGCTTTGGACGCTTTACGAAAAGGAGGGGACCTTGCTAGTACTACAGCCGGAGGCATATTTGACGGCGCGAAGGGCATTCTAGGGCAGACCCAGACCGGGTGGGAGAGAACAAAAGAGGGGATCGAATTGCCGGGTTGGATGAAGGGAGTGTTTGGTGAAGGCGAAAAGACAGGCGGTGGCCCATGCGGTGGTGGACCAGAGCCAAACCAGAGCAAAGCTGGAGCTGCAGCTATTGCTGGTACTGGAGCTGCATTTGGATATACTCTTAGTCCGGAAGAGGACGAGAGAAGTGCTGAGGAAGGTGCAAGAGATGATCAAATGATGATGCTAACGAAGAAGATGATTGAAATACGAAGTATTTTGCAGGTAGTGGGGCAATCGAACGCTCTTGTCTTGCCGTCGATTGTGGTGATAGGATCTCAGTCCTCGGGAAAGAGTTCGGTCTTGGAAGCTATTGTAGGACATGAGTTTCTGCCGAAGGGATCGAACATGATTACCAGACGGCCAATTGAGCTTACGCTCGTCAACACGCCCGACGCACATGCCGAGTATGGAGAATTCCCAGCGCTAGGACTAGGCAAGATTACGGACTTTGCGAGTATTCAGAAGACATTGACCGATCTGAATCTGGCGGTGCCGGCGGAGGATTGTGTAAGCGATGACCCAATCCAACTTTCCATATACTCGCCCAATGTGCCAGATCTTTCTCTCATAGATTTGCCAGGATACATCCAGGTGTCGGGACTGGATCAGCCGCTCGAGTTGAAGCAGAAGATTGCGGATCTGTGTGATAAGTATATTCAGCCACCGAATGTTATACTGGCTATTTCTGCTGCAGATGTAGACCTGGCAAATTCCACGGCGCTGAGGGCGAGTAGAAGAGTGGATCCGAGGGGTGAGAGGACCATCGGTGTGGTGACGAAGATGGATCTCGTTGAGCCCGCTAGGGGAGCTAGCATCCTCAGTGATCGAAAGTATCCTCTACGCCTTGGGTATGTCGGTGTCGTGAGTCGTGTGCCACCGACCACGGCAGGGTTGTTCTCGAGAGGAAGCGGTAACATTACCACTGCTATCACAAAGAATGAGAGTGCGTTCTTCTCTGCCCACCCATCAGAGTTTGGGCCAGATTCAGAGCTAGCGGTTGGCACTACAACTTTGCGGAAGAAGCTCATGCACGTTCTCGAGCAGACAATGGCGGCAAGCCTTCAAGGTACTAGCGAGGCGATACGTCAGGAGCTCGAGGAGACTACGTATGAGTTCAAAGTTCAATACAACGATCGACCTTTGAGCGCCGAGTCTTACCTTGCCGAGAGTCTTGACGCATTCAAGCATTCGTTCAAAGAATTCGCAGAGTCCTTTGGCCGACCCCAAGTTCGCGAACTCCTCAAAGAGGAATTAGATCAGCGTGTGCTAGACCTCTTAGCACAACGATACTGGAACAAACCTATCACCGACCTTTCCCCTGCGCCCATTGAGCCAGACCCGCTCAGCAGTTTACCCCGGGCCGATCCCGAATCGCTATATTGGCATCGTAAGCTCGAGGCGTCATCCTCCACCCTCACCAAGCTTGGTATTGGACGTCTCGCAACGACCGTCGTGGCGAATGCACTTCAATCCGAAGTCGACCGCCTGATCAACGCTTCCACATTTGCTACTCACCCCTTCGCTCGCCAGGCTATCGTGGATGCATCATCTGGAATTTTGAATGAACGCTTCTACAGCACCAGCGACCAAGTCGAGAATTGTATCAAGCCGTACAAATACGAGATCGAAGTCGACGATGCCGAATGGGCCAAGGGGCGCCAGAACGTGTCAGGGGCTCTTAGGAAGGAGCTCAATGCATGTGAAGCGGCACAGAAGAACACCGAAAGTGCCGTGGGAGGCAAGCGAAAGTTGAACGACGTCATGGGCTTCATTGACCGTGTGAGGCAGGGGGAGGTAGTACTCGAAGGTGATGGTGTCGGTGGTGGAGGCGGATTCAGTGCTGCTTTGTTGGCAAAAGGTAACATTCCAACCTCTTTTTCCTCCCAGTAAACATGCTGACAAGATCTGCATACAGGACGGGAAGCAGTCTTCCTCCGAGACCGAGCTTCGATCTTGCAAATGCGCCTCCTCGCCCTCAAATCCCGTCAATGCTCCCAACCGCCTTCGCTCTCCCCGCACCACGCCTCCAAATACGCATGCCCAGAAATCTTCCTCGACGTCGTCGCCGACAAACTCACCTCCACCGCCGTCCTGTTCCTGAACGTCGAACTCCTCTCCGAATTCTACTACAATTTCCCGCGGGAGCTGGACAGCCGGTTGGGCAGGGGTTTGAGCAAAGAGGATGTCGAAAAGTTCGCGAGGGAGGATGGGAGGGTGGCGAGGCATTTGGATGTTGTGAGGCGGAAGGAGATGTTGGAACTGGTGTTGGGGAAGATGGAGGGGTTGAGGGAGATTGAGACGAGGGAGGTGAGGAGGGAGAAGGAGAGGGTGGTGCAGAGGGGGAGTGCGAGGAAAGAGAGGGAGAAGGGGTGGAGTTTGTTTTAGGGTCGTGAGTGTGGTCCTTTGGGAGTTGTGTATCCTCTTGATGGGTATTTGCACTGGCGAGGCGTCTGGCGTTGGGGGGTGTGAGGAGCGAACGTGGGGCTGAGATTGTGCTTGTACTTCTGATTGTAATACCCAGCTCTTTTTTAGCGGGTTAGGGGAAATGACGGGATGAACCCGTGCTATTTAGGTTCAGTGTTCCTAAATTGTGAAGTTGTCAGGACATTTCCATTATTTCCCTGCGGGTAAAGTAGATCGTAAGTAGCATGCAGTTCTACTATTGACATTATGCTACACCCTATCAAAATAGAACATTGGCAAAATATCGTGCGTTGAGTAGAATATATTCCAACCCTTCTATTTAGGAAATTACTAGTATCTGCAATCTCCTACCTACCCTCTACCCTTCTACCCTGATACCACCCTAATCCTTAATCCTTAATCCCTAATCCCTAATCCCTAATCCCCTCTACCCAGCTACCCTCTACCCTCTCTAATCCCCTCCCTAGTCCCCACTCCCTATTCCAAATCCCTAATCCCCTCTACCCTCTACCCTCTACCCTCTACCCTCCTATTTCCCTATCCCCCATCCCCCATCTACCCTTCACCCTTCACCATAATCCCCACTCCCTATTCTCCACTCCCTATTCTAAATCCCTCCATCCCTATTTCCCAATCCAATTCATTACACCAGTATCCACCAATTTTCAATCCAATCCAATCCAGTCGCAGCATACAACCTATGTGGGCTTTATGCCTATGGCAGCTCTCTCTTATCTAGACTTCAGAACTTCTTGATTGGATGTTTTGGTGTAGGGTTGGGTTTGGGATTTTGGGATTGGGATTGGGAGTGGGGAGGGTGGTAGGGTAGGGTTGAGGTGGTAGGGATGTACGTGTGGTTTAAGAGGATAAAATGAAGTGGAGGTGATAGGATACGATAGGATAGGGGTATGGTAGTGGGCATGTGTTGGGTGTGGCGATGTATCAGAAAGGGGGCTTATTGGATGTGCTGGATAGGGATGGCATTCGTGACTGATGGTTTGGAATTTGGGCTGGTTGTTTAAAGTATGAGTATGAGTAGGGGAGGGGGAGGCAGCGGGTTATTGACGGTTGCACGAGTGATGGTGGTAGTGGTGTAGTATGATGTGCAATCGTCGGAGTCAAATCAGGGTAGAACTTGCTTCACTGCGAATGGGAATTTTCCTCAATTGACGAAGCGGATGTTTTCTTGGGCTGTGACGAAACGGAGAGTATGTGACGTTGCAGGGTTCCATTAAGTATCGATTATTTATCCACATATCTAAGATTAGTCGAGGTGATATTTCTGTGGTGTTCCTTAAGTGAGATCGGGTGGGGAGATAATTGGGTCGTTGCTCGACCCTCTCATGAACGGTACCGCAGTGGCGGATGGAATCGGCAGAATATGCCGGTTTTTGCATGCTGACACTGGAACCTGTTAGTATTGTAAAGTTGTGGACAGGGTTAGTGACCATACATGGCAATATTGCAAGGTTGACAGGCATACAATCCGGCAAAGGCGGGAATAAGAAATAAACCCTCAAGACGCCGTGAATGACGCAGAAAGCGGCAGTGTTGTTGGAGAAAAGGTTGTTATTCCACACCAGCGTCTTGTAGGGGTGATTACTCCACATGGACGTCTGATTCGAGACCTGCCAGGTCGCGTAGATGCTTTGGATATTGCTCGACGCGTTGAAACGCTGATAGACAGTTCCTGGAGACGTGGAAAAGACGGTTCCGCCCCCACCGCTCAGGGTACCGCTGTCGGACAATGAGTATACCATTGAGTTTGCGCAGACGACTGTTGTTTGGCCGCTGGCTAAGACGTAGCCTGAGAAGATGGTTGATTGTTGTCGGCGATGGATGTGCTGCGTGATTACTGAGGTGTGTTCTGCGTATCTGAGTAGGAAGCCTGAGAGATTGACGGAAGCTGAGGGTGATGCTCTAGTCCTTCGTTAGATCTCGCCGCACCACAGGAACAGTTCAAGGAACTTACGGAGAGCTCGTAGCGGCTATGGAGCCTGGAGTCACAACACTGGACGTAGTATTGGTCGTAATGCTGCTCTGGGTAGATGTCGAGAGGATTGGGTTGGCGGAAGACGAAGACAGGCTAGAAGATGTGGCATTTATGGCATTCGATGCCGAAGTAAGTACTGTCAAACCTTGTGATCCAGAAGAAACTCCTCCATATCCAGAGCCACCTCTCCCACTGCCATTGAAACTGGGGCTGTCTGTAATATAAGGCGCAGCACAGGTACCTGTGTTTATGCGCACGGTGACAGTACTCTGAGTAAGGACCACGATAGGAAACGAAAGTTCTAAGACAAGGATGAGAAAGTCATACTTCATGACTACTTATTGCAAAGGCTTATCGGAGTGCTTCGAATAAACGCAAGGGAAAGATAATTGCGAAATGAAAACGAATCGTGAGGCAGCATCACGAGAATTTTGAGTAATGTTTTTTTAGGTGATCTCGTCTGCATTCCACTGACATGTCTGAGATTTCATCCTCATGACGATTGTCTCACTCATCCTCCATGATCAAAATCAGTCTTCCGTAACCACGCTCCCTGCCAGCATTTGGCGAGGATATCGTTGAGCGCCAGCTCGAGAAGATGGGCTTCCGTGTGGAGTACTGCGTATAGGAGCTTGCGACTAGGGGGGCCCCGATTAGAGGAGAAGACGTCGAGCCAAGGATCTCAGATCATCATAGGAATAGGACAGTCCTATCCCCAAACCTCCCATATCGATAACCATCCTCCCATCTTCCCTCCACTCCCCCCACCCCATGGCAACAACAAATGCCATTCCCCACCCACCTCCCCCTCACAACCTCCCTCCTAACCTACCCGCTCCTCCTCCGCCTCCTAACCGGCCCCGACCCCACCCCCCGAACCTACACAACAGCTCTAAAAGCAATCTCAACCCTCCACTCCGTCCTCATCACAACGCTCTCCCTAATCTACCTCCATAACTTCAAGCACAACCACACCTACCCCTCTAAACCACCCCCTCAAACCCTTCCAAAACCTCACCTCCCTCAGACCCAAACACCCTACCCAAACGACACCAACAACCCAACCATAACCGCCCGCTCCCCCTTCGCCAACGCAATCGCCGGCCTAGAAGCCGGTTACCTCCTCCAAGACACCCTCGCCCTCCTGCTAAAAGCCCACATCCAACACACCTATGCCCACACCCACCACCACCAGCATCCCCACACGCCAAAACCCAACCCCAACCCCAACCCCAGCTACACAAAACAACTCAACATCCCCCTCCTAACCCACCACCTAACCCTCGCCCCCGCCCTCCTCCTCCTCCACCACCGTATAACCCAAAACCGCGAGTCCGGAATCCACATAATAATCCAATTCCTCCTCATGAACGCCTCCACCCCCCTCCTAAACCTACGCTGGTACCTGCGCACCTTTGCGCCAAGCCGGAAACGCGCCATCCTCGCCACAGACGTGTCGTTCGCGATCGCTTTTTTTGTGGCGAGGATCGGGCTGGTGGGGTTGGTGTTGAGGGATTATGGGGCGTGGCACGGGATGGGGGCTTGGGAGACGTATTGGTGGGGACTGAGGGTGCCGTGTCAGGTTGGGACGGGGGCGTTGGTGGGGGTGAATTTGGGGTGGTGGGGGGTTGGGGTTGGGAAGTTGGTGAGGGGGTTGTGGAGGGGTGGGTAGGGTTGTGCTGTGTTTGATGGAATTGGGAAGGTGATGATCTTTTTGCGGACCGGGAAAGACGCAGCAGCGCTGCCACTGATAGGGACACTTCGCGTTGGTTGTGAGGCAAGAGACTGCAAAAGGAGCCGTAGAATATTCATGCTTCCAGCGATCTACGACGTGTCAAACTATCGCTTCTCGACGACCAAGATTGGGACGGCATTTGTGGCAAAGACCTACTGATCTTGCCCAGTAATCTTTTGAAGCAACTATTGCACAGCTATTCAGTAGGTCAAGGTCTCATCCACAAATTCTCCCGTCATAATTTCGTCTCTCATAGATACCATACTGACATCAATCATCGTAGACAAATAGTATGCAGCATGAAACATGCGTATAAATCACCGCAAGAAATTCGATCCTGTCAGCTTCTCCACCTCCTTCAGACAAACCGCGGCCGCGATCCACGTAAAGCTCACCAAAGCTCCTACTTTCTTTCTGACCCTCGTGTTATTGCACGCCACATACAGACACGCAATGGACCGCTCCAACGCCTCCTCGCCACTTTTACCATCGTCGCCGCGGGTAATGGAGTGCACAGTGTATTCTGTATCGCGCTCATGTTTCTCTTTCATGGTCTTGGAGAATTCACGTTGGCGCTTGCTCTGGGCGCCGTTCTTGCCGAGTAAATTGCCGCTGAAGACTTCTATCTCCGAGACGAAGTGGTGAGGATGTGTGGAGTAAGAGAGCATTGTGTCCACAAGGTTCTCTTCGTAACTGGAATGGGTCAATAATGCACATTATCTCATCCGATCACGAATTCCACGACTTACTTGTCCTTGATGTCTTTTGCAAAGTCGATATAATGATGCCATTGGATCAAAGCTGTTCTATCGCGGACGTATACCCACACAGCATCCGTAAGGCTGCTTATGCTTTTGCCTTGCAGACCGGGGATCTTGGACTGCATCTGCAGTTGCTCGAAGAATCTTTGTTCGTCGATCTGACGGTAAAGTTTCCCAAGAATTTTGGGGCTCTCATAGTAACGGTATCTGGGCGGCTCATAGCTTGCCACCTCATCGAGTTCTGTATCCTCCTCGTTCGTGGGATCTTCTACTTGATCTTCTTCTTTCAGGTTGATTGTTTTCTCGATCAGGGCACGAGGACCGTGTGCTTGGAAGTCTGGACGGATCTTCGGAAATTTCGGCAATTTATTGAACATGACCTGTAAATTTCAGCATGGAACGCTAAAAGGTCCTCTAATCTGTAGCCTGAATACGCACTGGGATTCCTGTCTTGGAGAAGTCAACGGCTGTTGAATGCAATTCCGCGAGATTAATGCAAACGGGGTCGAATGTTCCTAATTCACTCTGATCCGCCAGTATCTGGTGAAGTGTGGCGATCTGGGCCACCTTATCATTCTCCATGAAATTGATGAAGAAGTCCGTCATATCTGATCTTTCCACTGGGCGGCCTATGTCGACAGCAGTTGGTGTGGGGTAGTCCGCTGGGTGAGAAAGCCGTTTTGGATAAAGCGAGTTGTCGTATATTATGTTGTACAAATCGCCGTCTAGATCTCCTCCACTAAGTTGCGATGGTAAGTCTCGTTGGCCCTGGCTGCTAAAGACTATCATGTTGTGGAGAGCTCGCAACGGGCTGTTAATGGGTACATCCACGGCTGTAACGCACTGCACATCACCAGGATGCAGTGCAGGAGACCTTGTGATTACCACGTTTCCTGTGATAATCTCAATCTGAGCCCCTCTTTCCGTCTGAAAAGAACAGTAGATTGTGCCCTCCTGTAGGTGGGCGGTCTCGTCCATGATACCTAGGACCATTTAGCGAGTAAGCACAAGCACAGATAGTGGACGTACCGTATAATGTCACACCTTTCTCAACACGGATACGAGATCTATGCTTGAGCTCACGAAGCTGAATAAGAACGGCTAATTCCAGGGTATCGCGCAAAAAGTCATCATCGGCGAAGGAGAAACCCATTGCCCATAACTTTCGGACCAGCCAAGGTAGTCGCGCTGCTTTGCCAACAAAATTCCGCTCCAGGAAGCTTGCTGCATTGATAGCAGACTGCGTAGTCATCCTGAGTGTCTCCACGGCGTCTGCTTGCAAAGCCAGGAAGGCTTGGTCTGGAACGTGAAGATCCTCGAGAATCTTGATCAATTGTCTATTCAAGTACATAGGCAGAGGCTTGAGCGCGGAGCCACATATCTCAATGTCCGCAACATCAGTCCCTCCAAATTTGATCATTGAAGGACGTAACCGGAGAGCGGCGCCTTCAAGCCTAGTGTCAAGGGATATCACGCCTTTCGCGCCTGCTGGCTATCAGTACCTCTGTCTTGGACATCGTCGATGCGTGAAAAGCAAATATGCTTTTCAAGACTCACCTTGGAAGCGGATCTGCAGCACTGTTGGTTTCATGCCTCGAGCTTGCGTGTATTTCTTCCATATTTGCTGGAGAACATCCGATGAGCAGGTCCCAACTCCGTCACTAAATGTTCGGTTGTTTCGCTCAACGTCCGGCATACGACTGAAAGCCTGTTCTGGGATACTGACGGAGCTGAACGTCTGCGAGAACGCTTGACCGATCCGAGCCGCGCATTTGGCCGGCGATCGGATCAAGCTGAAATCCCCCAAAGCCTGGATAACGTTCTGAGCGAAGACCAGAGATCCATTTAACACAAAAGGAGCCATAAACCAACACGTCTGTGAACGGAGTGAAGAATGAGAGAAGCCCAAGAACTGGATATCATTAGTCCTTGTACTTTCTCATTTCCAGTATCGATGGTTGGCCATACCTCATATTGGCGGTTGATGATATTGATACCCATCTGGAGTATCCGCTTGTAGCGGCCCTGATAGATGCCGTCCGTAGAAGTTTGGCGGTCGAATCGGAGAGTCTCTCCGTCTTCATCGAGGAATGATACCGAGAGGAAGTAGTTCGGAAAAGCTGAATATTTACGGAGCACTCTGTTCTTGATTTCAGGCTCTGGACCATAGAAATACGTCCCAGCTGGGGTCACGGTGGCCTTGTACACGGAAGCAATGTGGTCGTATTGATCTGCGAGTGCTACAGAATATGATTCTTCCTGCATGATGGAGCTTTGAGACTGGAGTAGAAGTTCGTTCAGTTTCTCGATACTGAGGTCTGATGCTTCGGTTTCCGGCCCAGGAAATGGAAGATGGACCATCAGGTTGCGGATAGACTGAACGACCGTGGCCACCGCAACGTGCTCGATGTGTCGAGATACCACACCTAATAAACTGATGACTTTGCGCGGACCAAGATACCCGTTTTGAGCCAACTTCTGCATTTGGAATTTCAACTCAAAGGGTAAGCTCCCATACCTTTTTTCTGTGAGCGCGGATGTCAAAGCGTTCATTTGGTCCAGGAAAGGCGTTCTGGTGATAGTCGATGTTTGCCACGAGATGATGGCTGGTATCATCGGATTACGACTGAGATTCTGGATCCCAGAAACGTCGTTCGCGTTGGACAGCATCAAGCGGTAACAAAGGCAACTTGCCACTACCACCCCATGAGATGGGCTGATTGCTGATATCCTCTTGCGATTAACCATCTGGTTTAGTGGGTTGATCTTCATAGATTGAAGCATTTGCACAAGTGTGTTACCAGGTGGCAGGTTGCCTAGGTGGTCAAGCTTTTCGAAGAACTTTGGCGCTACAGACAAGGAAAATGTGATGGTAGGATTAGATTTTGGGCCAATCGTGAAGGACTGTATACTGCTATATGGGATCTCAATCTGGTGAGCTACCGAGGTCGTTGACTGCGGATTGAGGTTGATAAGTAAGGCTCGCTGCCCGAAAACAATGCGCCCATGTCGCCCTTCCTGGAAGTACGTGGCGAATGCAAGGTCAGCACCGACGTAGGTCCATCGCCCGCACTTGATTGAGTTGATGTCGAAAGCACGCGGATTGTCGGCGAGTCTAGATGGAATTGCGTCCAATCTCCCTGGAACAATCTTCGCTTTCCTCGAGTTGGCGGCATACTTGTTGCTCTCCTCCTTTTTCAAGCTCAACAGGAGGAATGGATCAGGCTGCTTGTTGCTCACACTGCAGTTCACCGGCCGTCCCAGACGGTAGAGCTTCTGCTTCACTGTCCTAAAGCCTGCGGCACCTGGCAGTGTCTGCCCGTGCAAGTAGAGGAATTGACGGGCTTTTAATATATCTTGAATTGTTAGTATCGCAAGGCGACCTTTAGGCTTGTGACAGTGGAAGGTATGAATTCCTAATCGTCCCAGTGTCTCTCGAAAGAACGCCTGGACTTGTTTCTCTGTTGCCTCTTCATGGAGGTTGCGAGCGATTACCTCCATCTTGAGAGGCTATGCGATAGCAACGGAAGGACAGTGGCATGAACGCAAACCTGGGAGAAAGGATTATAATCCTGCAAGCACAAAGTAAAATGAGATGTTGAGGAAGAGACGGCGTATACTATAGCGATATGGGCAACTATCCTCCACGGCCGTGAAATGTAAGGTATTGGAATACTTCAACTTCTGAGATCACGTAGGCTGTGTCTTCGTCCGGTCGGGGCATGAAACCTACTCCATTGTCAAAGAGCGACACCGTGTATCATGATGGGACTTTGTTGCTTCCTGTTAGCGGTGGTGTTGCATGAGCTCCAAGGTGGAATTCAGATCCAAAGAATGGAAGTTGCTACTGCGCTCGAGCCGACGCTAGTCTCAATCCAGACGCCCATCATATAAGGTAGCTATTCACTCCGTCAACTTTGTATTGCGAGTTTCTTGTTCGTAAACGTCCCTAGTAAGCTGTACAGACCGCAACATCTATCACCTGTAATAATCATCCAAATGCTATTCCACACCCATCATCATGGCAATAATCGTAAATTTGCATGCCGAAAAACCGAAAGAACCTCCCATCGTTATCTCAGCTCATCAAGATGCACTCTAGTACCTTGGTGGGCCGCCACCATAGTTGCTCCCACCCCAGCTGCTACCACCCTGGCTTCCGTGATTGCTGTGATGTTTGCCTCCGCTTCCATGCTTGCCATATCGATCCTTAGCAGCATCCTCTAGCTTACTTCCTGCAATGGCACCACCTAGCATACCCAAGAGCGTATGACCACCCATCTGCTTCCCCGCATAACGGCCAGCCAAGCCGCCTCCAATGGCACCCATGATGCCTCGCTCGCCTTCTGGAGCATTGGGGTCATAAGGTGCGTTGGGGTCGTGAGCTGGCATCTGGCCAGTGGCGTCTACATAGCCTCCCTGATGTTGGGCAGGATAATTCTGGTCTTGGCCATAGCCTTGGTGTTGTTGGCCGTATTGTTGACCCTGACCATACTGCTCTGCAGGGGCACCATAGCCGCCTCGAGGGTCTGGCGATGCGGAGGAACCGCTAGGAAGAATCTTAGCCTTAGCTTTTGAGGCGGGACGAAGCTCAACTTACTAGTATGCTGACTGTCCCTGGGGATTACTAGCATCGTATTGTCCATATTGGCTGCCTTGCTGACCATGCTGGAAGCCTCCTTGCTGGGGCGGGCCGTATGAATTTGTTCGCTGCGGTGGACCATAGCCTTCAGGCGCTTCGCCATATTGAGGTGCTGGTGGCGGGTACCCTTGCTGCCCATATCCTTGAGGCGGGCCTTGCTGCTGATAGCCTTGAGCGTAGTTTGGTGGATATTGGTTGTACGGGCCCGACATGATGAGTGGCTGGAGTCTGTATTATGATAATTTGATTGCAAGGGTATGTGTGATGTGTAGTTGGAGGATGATTTCTAGAGAAGGACTCGACGTTGTATTTATTGAGTTCCCCGCGGCTTACGGGCGGTGGCGGAGTTCATCAGCCGCCGTGGCTGAAGTTCATACTTCCGAGGAGGCGGAGCAGGACGCCTCAGTTTGAAACCGACATTATTGAATCCTCGAAATGCTAGTATTCTCTATACGCGCTGTCTGTCGTGAATTGCGTGTAGATGCTTGCTGCGCGTGTTTTCATGCTTCGAATTGGCATGTGCGGTTTGGAGAAAGGAATAGATCTAGGAATGCGGTCTGAGTTGATATGCACCTCCGCTTTTGCCCTTATGCTGGGTAGACCCAAACAGTGATTCTGACCTGCATAATCCAAAACATTTGTGTGTAATATCATCAAGACTTTTCGTGGCGATTCGAAAATGTCTACATATTCTGTTGATGTCTAATACTTCTCGCTAAAAAGCATGATCGGAAATGTTCTGTCTGTGGATTTGATATCTATATGTGCCATATGGCTTGTAGCGAATGTACTATCGAGTGGCCACTTGTCGTCTTTCCTTCTGTCACAACAGACATAGGCAAGACCAAAAGCTGTCGATTACACACATCAAGCCATAGCGCTGAACTTGTTCGTCTATTGAAGCACGCCGTGGAAACCGACTTCTCTTTTTGGGGGATTGCGAACCTCGTTTTACAGAGTAACATCTTGCGGCCAAGTCTGTACATCCATACTGGCCAAATGCATGCAGTCAAGGATGTTGATGCCAGCCCAAGAGATGCATGATCCTCAAACGTAGGTCAGGGACATCACTCTGTATGTCGATCAAGGTTTCTGTTATCTCACGGCCTTGACTGCAGCTTGCGGCGATACTATTATGCACAAAGTCACTTCGTCACCGTATCATACAGACACGATCAAGAACGCTAGAGCCGAGTGGCTTCATTGTGGAGCCTGAGGACATGCAGGACGAGTATGAGGACGATGCGACTATCATGAGAGTGCGCTGGCCCCTATGGTCCCTAAGGAACTCTAGACGATGAAGAGATGTGGACAATACTGAAGCGAAAGAAACACCTGATCCATTCGTAAGAATCAAACGCGTGGAAGTATTGATTTCATTCTTTCGCAACCACTGTCGGCAGGGCCATTGGAACGGACCTAGTCCACTGACACGAATAGCCATACGTTCGTCATCGCACATGGAAGAAATGTACTGCAGAGGACAGCGCAATTTATTGGATACCGAAATGGATTGGGTCTTGCTGTATGTATTATGTACCTTAGGTGGTGTTCCTGCCTCGGGGCATTAGACCCAGAATAGAATGGACAGCGCCGCTAAGTTTTAGGGTCGTTTCGAAACTCTTCAACCTCGCTCACATCGGTGGACAACACTTCTCTGAGGTCTGTGTTAATATTGCACCATGTGCAGAGTCGCCAGTCGACTCATCGTGATCTTCAGGGTTTGAATAGACAACCTCGACCGAATCTTCAGTCCATACAACAGGCGTACCTCCCACAATCAGAATCAGATCTTCTTTCCATCCCAGCTTTCTGCTTGACACCGTCTCAACGACCTCTACGTTCCTTTGCAACACAAACACTACGTTTCATATCACTCGATTTGTGCAAATCTGGGCTCGGATCCCCTCGCTCGCACAATTCGCAGGCGCATCAATCGCATCAATCCAGACCGCACCCATACCATTCGGCTCACCTGGTCGACTATAGGCGATCGTCGAGCTACTCTGCTGCGCCGAGTCGCGACGTTTCAGGCCGTGAAACTTTGGGTTGATCGCGCCCGCCATTGTGGGGAAACCTTACTCGGCGTATCACCACTTTACCTCCCTCCTCTTAACATCACCTCCAGCGAAGATGCATGCCTCACTCTCGGCTTTCTCCTCCGTGTGCCTACTCTTCGCTTCCCATATACGTGCCATCAGCGCCATCACTCTCAACCAGTTTCAGCCTATCAATGGCTTCTCCCAAGCGTGCGTCAGTGCCTATAATACACCACTCTCAGGGTGCACACCGTCAGATTTCGAGAGCGGCTCCTGCTCGACAACATGTATAGCGTTTCTCGAAGCTTTGACGCAAGTCTTGAACTCGGAATGCGGGGGCACAAGTGCATACCCGAATACTTTGATAGGATCATTCTTCAAAAACGAGGGGACAAGCACACTTTGCCGGAACGTATTGGATGGGAGTGGAGGAACCAACTATGCGTCGACGGCTGTTGTTGAACAAGCTGACGCATCCACATCCAACTCATACCCATCACCTTCGACGGTTACCAAACCAAGCTATACGTCTGACACTTTACCAATCCTCAGTGCTGCGCCTAGCCAACCTTTGTTGTCAACACACAGCACTGCGACCACGGCGAGCGCCGAAGCCACGACAACTCAAATTGCTGTCGTAAATACCACAGTGCTACCGCAGTCGCCCTCATTCCAGCCGTCACCTTCCACGACCGACAGCCGTAACACAGCGACTTCCGCTACGTCGGCGTTGAACGATAGCAAGACCGTATCTAGTGGGGTTGGAAGTACCGGAGGCTCCCCATTAGACGTTGGTTCCTCTACCGCCAGCCATAACGCGAGGATAGAAGCCTGGGTGCTCAGCTTGATGGCGGGGTCGGCTGGGCTAACACTGCTGTTCTGAGGATGGCCGAGTCCCTTGAAAGGCCTTGAAAGAGTTCCTCGGGAAGAACAGAGGAGGCACGAATTGCATACTGGGGTTGATCCTTGATGTTTTGCTACACGATGCATATGACGGCGACGATGCTTTGATCACGTGGAAATACCATTCGAAGCGAGGCGTTGATGGATGTTCTCTTGTCTAAGCGAAGGAATCACGACTGTTATGTGTTGTAAATGGTGATCGATAATGGGTGGTAGAGGGAAGCAGCGAAATCTCATGGACGGTTTCTGGTGTGCTAAGGATTTGTCCATAGACCCTTCGCTTCGCTGCTGTACAAATCCAATATGAATAACAAGCAATCATTTCCATAGCGTTCGCTTGCTTGTAAGATTGTTGATCATCGAGCATGCTTCAGGAAACCCTCGTACATCTCGAACACCCTTGCGCCGCGAATGCAACACTGTAACGTTGCGGGCCGACGCTTTCGGGGGAGGCTGATGGCTTGGCTCGCCGCCGAGACTAGACTCCAACATCTAGTCTCCTTATTCACACTGGACATCATTGCTTTTCACATAGCATATCTTACTCTGATTATCAAACAATCTTATCAATAGGAGTCCTTGGGTCTGGCTGAGACATCCACTTCTGAGTAGCTTGCCGCCCTCATCTTATTTCCACATCTCAGCCAAACCACATCCTAGGCGCCCATTCAGCTCCCTTGCATTCTCAACAAAGCCTGCATTCCTACAAGCATACAACACTTATGACAGTGAATATACTGGCGCGCCTCCAACAACCTATCACACGAAGCTTGTGAAACTACAAACGACCTCGATTGCGATTCACCCCTGACAGTGGATGAGATCTAAGGTGCAATCTGAGGTCTACCATGACCTAGGGCTCTCTGATTGAGGACATTCACGATGGTCTACCATGATTCGGACGCCGATGATGAATACGAAAGAAGTGTCATGACCTCTCCTATCCTCGCCGACGACGATACCTCAACCACTGATTCCGATCCTCCCTCCACTGAACCTACGCCCACCACCTTCGGTCATAATATAGACCTAGGGAAGCTATCCCCGGGCAATACCATTGTTGGATGGACGACAGGGCAATGTGCAGACTACATTTCCAGCCTTGGACTACCGCAGTACTGTGACAAGTTCTTGGGTAAGGACACATTCGACCACACGTATTCCAAGGAGGATCAAGCTGACAAGTTCTCATATATGTAGAAAACGAAATAGTTGGGGAAGCACTAATAGCACTGCGACATGAGGAGCTGAAAGAGATGGCCATTATCAGTATCGGCCATCGGCTGACGATCCTCAAGGGCGTTTACGACGTCAAGATCAAGCAAGAGATACCGATAGACTCGGATCATTGGATTGCACCATGTGAGGCCCAATTCTACTTCCTTTTCTACCACCTTTTGCCTTACTGATCGTTTCAGCTGCCGATGCAGAGATTCAAGACCAGACAGCTACCAAAGATGACATATCGCGCATCATCAAATCGATCGAGCTCCGAGATCATCGCATACAAGCTGCTGAAGCTGAGCTACGAAAGATCTCTGAAGAATATCGAAAGCTGCGAGACGAGCTTTTGCCCGTGTTCAGAATGGCCAAAGAATCACAACCTCTACCATACCACCCCAGCAGCAACAGCCCCAACCACCTTGAGGATGGGATGTCGCCAATGGTGTCACAGCTGCCACCAGAAAAGCTGGGCAGTACCTTATCCCGCAAGTTCTCCACCAAACGGCTGTTCCTCGGCTCAGCGCCGAAGAGCAGTTCCCCGACCCACATTACCCAGTCCATCCCCGAAGGAAGATCCATGGCTGATACGAATCTCGATCCCTCAGCAGCTGCCGTCGCCGCTTCGAACCACCTCACCGCTACCGTAAGCGGTGGATCCCAACCTTCTACATCTCCAAATCAAGCAAACATTCCTTCACCCACATCGCCGAACACTTACGCCAACCAATCTACTCTGTATCAACGAACATACCGGGGAGACCAGCAAACACCGAGCACGGCGCGAAACATGTACTCCGAAGAACCTACAGGCTACTCCTCCACGTCTACATTCACCTCCGAGCGTGACCGCCCACCCAATGCTGCCCCTACGCCGAGCACAGCCCGGACTCGGGGACCTACGCGCGATCAATATCAACGACTACAACAAGCCCAACAGCAACAACCTGAGGAAGCACCCACGGCAGGAGCTGGTCCCGGCGTGGAGATCTTCAAGTCCTTCCGTGTCAGTATGGAGGACCCCTGTGAAAAGGTTCTCCCGGCTGCGCTGAAGAAATACAACATCGACGCCGATTGGAGGCAATACGCGCTCTATATCGTCTACGGTGACCAAGAGCGTTGTCTTGGCTTGAGAGAAAAACCATTGATACTGTTCAAGCAGTTGGATAAGGAGGGGAGAAAGCCGATGTTCATGCTCAGGCGGCATGCGGCGCCTATGGAAGGGCACAGCGGACCCAGCGATGGGACCGGATCAGGCGCGAATGTCCAGTATGATCCGACTGGGGGGTTGGGTAACGGGAGGGGCCATCAAAGCAGCATACAGTTGCCCGGCGGAGTGATATGAGGGCCTTGAAGATCTGCGTTCTCAGCATGCTATACGCTTCGATTCGGATTTATGAGGTAGGGGGAATGGGACACGGGCATGTAGACTTCTGATAACGAAGGAAGGATATGGCGTTTGCCGATGGTGCATTTGACGAATTTGGGCATCTACCTTGTGGTTTGGTCAAGAGCGGAAGATGTTCCCTTTTGTTCACTCTATCTATCATAGATAAGGTACTATTTGAAGCATAGCGATCTGGTAGTCTGATGAAAATCTATGGATCATGCATGGGATTTACGATGTTTCTTCCCTATTCCATACAACATCCAATTTCTCCCCAATTCTACGCATCAAATGCAACACTATAGAATAGTTCTGAACACTCCATCACCTCCTTTAAAGAATTTACTCCCGTCTCCCACGCTCAGTACATCCCATACCGAATCCTAAGCGCCAACGCCAGCGCCAGCGCGAACATGAAACAAACGTCGCGCACCCGATCCTGGGGATCCTCCCGAGCCTACCTGCTAGGCAGCACTCGAGCACCGCCTCCTAAATAGACGTCATTGCCAACTTTTCCCAACACATTCCCTCAATCCTCTCCTATTCTATCCTATTCTATCCCCCCTCATCCCCCATCCCCCTCAACCCTCCCTTATCCCCCATCGCCCCTCCTGTTCTATCCCCCCCACATCCCATCCACACAAAACCAAACCCTCAAAATGCCACAACTCGACACCACAACCCAGCATCTCCTCAACGAGGGGCAGCAGGTCAAAACACGAGCGGCGAGGTTCTGGAACGGGTTTCGGGATTTCGCGCTGCAGGATAATGTTTTGGAGGTTGCTGTGGGGTTGATGTGAGTTTTTTCTTTTGGGGATTTTGGGGGTTTTGGGTACTTTGTTTTGGGGGTTTAAGGGGACATTCCGTTTTTGGAAAGAGGGGGAAGGGAAAAGAGAGTGGGGAGGAGGATGTGTTTTTCATTGGGGCAGAGAAAGGGGGGATTTCTATTTGGGGAGTGAATTTGTGGTTTTTTCTCTTTTTCTATTTTTCGATTTGTTGTTTTGGGAAGATAGAAGGAGAGGGGAGATGGGTTGATGGGTGAGGGAAAGGGGGTTGGAGGGAGGTAGGGAAGAGAAGGAGGGGTTGGTGGATTTGTATAGTATGGATGGGATTTTGAGATTGGTATAGTAAAGGTTTTGGGAGGTTTTATGGGGTTGATGTGTGCACATCACATCACACGCAAGCCTTTTGTGTTGTTGCACCCTCCATCCATTCAACAAGCGTTTCACTTTCTTTCTGCTCTTCTCGTTTCTCGTCATCCATGCACCAATATCTATATATATATATGTCTGAGATGGAATTCCATACGCTGACATGGGTACCACAGTCTTGCCAAAGCATTCACGGCGGTCGTCACGTCGTTTGTTTCCGAGATCCTGCTGCCGATACTGAGTCTGTTGCCGTTCATCAAGCGGAATTTCGACGAGTGGTTCGCTGTGCTTAGTCCTGGGAGGGGATATGGGGAGGGGAAGCATAGGGGGTATAATACGTTGAGGCAGGCGTTGGATGATGGCGCGGTGGTTATGGCGTATGGGTATGTTGTCTTTTTCTCTTTTTGTTTGATTTGTTGGTTCGGGTGGGTTTTTGATGGTTGTGGCGTGCTGGTGCTGCTTGTAGGGGCCTTAAAAGGAGAGAATCAATTTCTGAGGGGATGATAGGGGGGAAGGGGTATGTGGACGTGGCTAATCCATCACAGCGCATTCATCAACCAGCTCTTCAACTTCATCGGTGTAGGCTTGGGCTTGTATATCATCGCGAACGTGTATACGTGGGCGAGCAACGATGCCATCATCAAGGAGAGCGTCAAGTGCAAGTTTTGCAAGAAGAGGATTAGTCCTAAGGTGAATCTGTCCTTTTATTCTTCTATTGCAGTTGGTGTGTGGCGAGGGTTTGCTGATTCATGTTTGGGGGCAATAGGCGCAGAGGTGTGTCAATTGTACGAGCTGGCAGGATGGGAGGGAGGAGCAGTCTTGAGGAGGGCTTGTGGAGGCTAGTGGCGGGCAGGAGGGTGGATCTCATTGGGTATCAGATTGAGATGACATTGTTTATATTGGTGTTTGGGATCTATGCACGAACTATATCCTGTCGCCAGTATCTAAGAACTCGTTCAGCATTGCCTACCTGCTTACACATATCGATACCTTATCACCCACCCTCATTGTAAAGATGAAATGTATACTAATGTCGTAGTTGGCAAGAAGAACGGAAAGAGATTGTGGCGCTTTGGAGGAGGCTAAGACTCACAGGTCTGCCAATGATTCTGATTGTTTTTGAGGGGATATGTTGCGTAGATCTGGATTGAGTCTGTAATGGATCTTGTTGTTTAGTAGAGGAGAGAGCGGGTCAACATATTAATGTCTTGGCGTTCATAACTTTTCCCTTTTAAAGCTTCATGCCACTGCAATATATAATCCAGATATATTGGCTGATCTTCCCTCCATTGGATTCTTATTCCATGCAATATGTCGCCTCTATGCATATAGTGACATGTGAATTGATGCCAGGATTCCAATCGAGTCTCCCGCAAATTCCTCAGATATGAGCTCTCTGCCACGTCTTCCAATCCTCCCTCATGGCAACCCTAGTACCCTCTCTGGCTTATCTGAGACCTTCTCTTTTCATTCATCGCCAGAATCCTTCATCACCTCTCGCGTCCTTGCGTTTCAGGCCTCCAATCCCACCTTGGCAGATTCAAGAACCCCAATCCGTGCTAGAGTTCTAAACCGCAATGTAGCTGTCATCTCGTCCTACGACCATGTCCGGCAGATTCTATGTGATGAAGACATAGCTTCGAAAGTCAGCGCTGGGAAGGCTTATGAAGAGCTGATGGAGCCGTTCTTTCCGCCTCCGAATTTGCTGCTTGCGGACCCTCCGGCTCATCAACCAATGAAAGACGGCTGGAAGTCAAGGATGACAGCTCTACATGCAGAGGTAGGGTCTATGGTTCAGAAAGCCGTAGTTGAATACTTCAGAGGCTTCATATCCGGTTCTACAATTGATCTTTACGAGTCGATGAAGGAGCTATCGTGGAGACTGATCCTTGGCATATTCACAGCTGCATCAGAGGAGGATGCCGCGGAGATCGAAGCGTTGCAAGAGGATCTCCTGAGAGGGCAGTTCTCACTCTTTCCCGTCAGTATCAACGCTAAGTTATGGCGCTCGCCGCGTGCAAAGGGAAAAGCTGCTCGAAAGAAACTGCACGTATTGCTCCGGGGACGAGTTGAGAATCGAGCCATGGCATGTCCGTTCGCCACGAAGAGCAGCACGGAGGTGGAAGATGTAGCTAGCCATCTGCTGCTTTTCACGTCTTCCTTGGCTGTCAAATCGTTGGCATCGCTTTTAACCGCAGTGCTTCTGAACCTTTTCATCTATCTTGAAGCAGGCCGTGGTGACGGCGATACGCATGCATCGAGGATCCTCACCCTCACGAATACGGCTGATCAGTTTGAGCTGCTGCAAAGCACGATCCTCGAAACGGAGCGCTTGTCTCCACCTGTTGTTGGAATCATGCGACGCACTACACAGGATATAGTTCTTTCGTCCAGACAGAAAGATATTCACGACACGATCCTTCCAAAACGTTGGGATGTGTGGCTCTATTTTGTAGGCGCAGGTCGAGATCCTGCAACTTTTGGCGAGGCTGCGGACTTGTTTCGGCCAGGGAGATACTACAACCCAAATGGAAACGTTGATGGTGTCGGACATGGTTTCGCTTATGGCGCGGGTCCCAAATCATGCCTCGGAGAGGATCTGGTCAGGAAAATCGTCACGACCGTCGCAGCCACATGCCTTGGCTTGCAATCAGAGAACATAAAACCGGTAAGGAGAATGAAACTACAAGGTAGCCCGAGTGATATACCCAAAGGAGTCCAAGGTTGGCTGGGCTGGCAACGGAACGTAAAACCGGAAGAATGGGCGCGCGACATGAAGCAACTCCCAACGCAGCGACCCCTGCAAGCTGTCATGGTCAAGCTGGTGCACAATCTGGACTCTGAACCATCAATATCATAAACTCATACAAACCTACAACGAAGAAGAGGACTCTGACGAAAACACCGCTTTCTCCCTCAACCTCCCAACGAACCTCTCCGGACTTCCCCCAAAGGAAGCCAACTCCTCACTACTCATCACACACCTCAACACCCCCTTCCCATCCTTCACCAACACCATCGGATATTCCAACCGCTCCTTGAGGACAAATTCCTTAACCTATATCACCATCAGCAAACCCTCCTTTCCCCCTCCCTTCATCCCCATCGCAAATCCAAAGACCTAAATCATCAAATCCCAAAGGAACCAGCAAAACTCACCTCCCCCCCCACCTCATCCCTATGCATCTGCTCAACCACCACCCCCTCCCTCCCCAATTCCGCCTTGACCTCCTTCCACGCCCCCGTCTCATCGAGATGTAATCCACCGTGCGTGATGTCGCATGCCGCACACCTTCAAACGACCCTTGTATTTAGCATGCATCTTCTGATGTTTGTAAATGAGTGATAGAGGGAAAGGGATGGGGAGGACGCACGCAGGCTTATCTTTGGGCGCAGTGAGTTTGCGGTAGGTATAGTTCATTTTGCCCATTATGGAGGCGGAGGCGTTGTAGAGGATGTAGAGGTGTTGTGGCATTTTTGGGGGTTTGTGGGGGTTTTGAGGGGAGGGGCGGATGGAGTTGCTTTGTATAGGGGAGATGAGAGAGGTTTTGTTTTGATTAGACGAGAGGAGAAGGGATTTGTAAGGAGGGAATGATTGATGATGATGGAATACTCCTTATCTTATCGGTAGTCAATTGTTTATAATACCCCTTAATTTGTGGCTTTGATACCACATGATCGTGATAATCTACGACAATACGACTGGACTACCACACGCTGCCAGACTACCTCCCTGTCCCCCTGCTTCTGCAAGAATATATATATATTCTCTCTCTGTAAACCCCATACACCTCTCGTCCCCTCCTTCCGCATCTCACCTCCATCCGCCCCGCACCTCCACCCTTCCCTCCCCAACTTCCCTCATCTTCCCTCTCCGCCCTGCCTTGACCCCCTCCCCCCCACCAAATCCCACCCCATTACTCCCTCAATCCCTCCACTCTCAAACTCTTCCCCCCACCCTTTAGCTTCCTCCCCTCTTCTATCCTCCACCCTCTACCTCTTCTCCCACAATGCCCCTCCAAGACCCGCCACCCTCCCCTCGTCAAAACAATCTCGATAATTTCGATATCATAATCATAGGAGCAGGTCGGTACCTTTTCCTACACTCTATAAATCTACGACTCTACAATTCTATGAATTTACTAATCTATTATTCTATCACCCCATCACTATCACCCATCTCCCTAACACTCTCTCACCCTGAAAATCTATCAGACTACAACTCTATCGCTCCATCATTCCATCACCCTATAAATCTACAACTCTATCACTCCATCCTTCTATTCTATCTCATACTCCTCAAATATCGAATAAAACTAAACGTACTAATCATACACGAACCACGCTACAGGTCTCTACGGCATCCAAGCCGCCCGCTACTATCTCGATGTCCATCCTAGGGCTAAAGTGGGTGTTTTGGAGGCTGGAGGTGGGGTTGGGGGGGTGTGGAGTGCAGGTTAGTAGTTGGTGGGTTTTTCATTATTTCGATGGTGGGAGGGGGCGTTGAGGGATGGGGTTTGGAAGTGAACAGGGTATGATTTGCTGATACTACAGCCTCCCCAGAGAGAATCTACGACGCATTCTGGACCCAAACCCCCATCGGAATGGCCGAGTTTTCAGACCGCCCGCTGCTTCCACCGCCGCTGGAAGATCAATACTACGGTTTCTTCCCGGCACGATACGTCACGGCCTATCTCGAAGCCTACGTCGACAATCATATCTACGATGGTCGGACGCTGCGTAATCGTATAGAATGCAATGTTCATGTCGAGAAGATTGAGAGGATGTCTGGTGACAGGTGGCGAATCTCTTGTCGTGGTGGACGCGAGATAGAGGCGTCGAAGCTGATTGATGCGACGGGTATGACTTCGTTGCCGAATATTCCGAACCTGAGGGGTGAAGAGGGCTTTCGGGGGAAGATGGTGCATCATAAAGATTTTGGGCGGCTGGGTGATTTGAGGACTGTCAAAGGGCAAAATTTAGTCGTTCTCGGTGGCGGAAAGTCTGCTGCAGATGTTGCCTATTCTGCTGTTAAGGCGGGTAAGAGCGTATCGTGGATTATCAGAGAGAATGGCGCTGGACCCGCTGCGTTGCTGGCTGCCGAGGGTAACTGGCCGTATGCAAACTCCAACGAGAGCTTTTATACGCGCTTTGTGGCTGCTTTTTTGCCTAATCCATTCACGGAGGAGCCCTATTTGTCAATGCTTCTGCACAGGACTAGGGTCGGCCGCTGGCTCGTTAGAAGCATGTGGGAGGGAATTGACAAAGATCAGAGGAGGAAAGTGGATTATCGGAGGGTAGAGGGGAGGGAGAAGGGATTCGAAAATCTCGAACCCGACACGCCGTAAGTCGATCTCAGCTAGACAAAGAATGATGACTGATTGGAGTGGAGAATCTTTTGGCAAAATGATAGCTCCGGAGTCAACCAGCGACCAGATTTTTATTCGGTTATTGCAACCAGAGTCAACGTCTACCGCCAAGATATTGACCACATCTCCGCGGACTCTATCACGCTTGCTGCTAGTCGGAGAGTAGGAGGAAAACCACAAACCGTACCGGCTGACATCCTTGTCTTTTGCACAGGCTGGGCCCCTATCTCGCCCCTGTATGCCCCACCGCTGGCCGAGGAACTCGGTCTTCCGGTGAAGCTGAGCCGACGTGTAGGTATAGCCACACCGGATGAGGAGAAAGATCAGGACCATGCGACCCAAAGTCGAAGTGCTGCGGAAGATCAAGTCGTTCTGGATAAATTTCCAGTGCTTGATAAGCCCCCAACATACAAAGGAGCGAGGCCCTCTTACACGCCTTTCCGTCTATACAGAGCGATGGTGCCTGACTTGACTCACCAATCCCACAATGTCATTTTCCTTGGGAAGATGGTAGTTGGTAACAACTTTCGCGCTGCGGAGGTCCAGGCCCTGTGGGCCGTTGCATATCTTGACGGTAATTTGCACCTTGACAAGTTGAATGTCGAACGGGAGATCAACGAAACGGTAGCTTGGTGTCGAAAAAGATATCTCAACAAAGGCCAGCTGGGAAGCTGGTTCTACTTCGACGTAATAGATTACACAGACATGCTGTTGGCGCAACTGGGGTTGAACAGTCATCGGCAGAAAGGGTGGTTGAAGAACGTTTTCGCCCCGTGCAAGTCAGCGGACCTCAAGAATTTGGTCGAAGAGTACAAGTCGTCATATCCATCGCAGCATACCTAGCTGCTTCACTCGCTCGGGCTGAGCAATCGTACGTATTCATCGTTCCATAGACGAGTACCGCTGCGAAACCCACAGCAAGGCATCATCCCACCAGTTGAAGAACGGCTCATAGTACATCGTCCCGCATTGATGATGCTGGCTATGCCTCTTGCTACCAGCAGCCCAGCCTCGTGGTAGGAGTTTGTCATATCCCCACTCGTGATCCATCCCCGAATGTATATCCACGAGAAGCCAAACAAACATAGGCACGAAGAGCGTTCTGGTAAGGACATGGGAACCGATAATATTCAACGAGAAGTTCGCCAGTAGTACCAGACCCAGCCTTTCGACTATGTCCAGTTGATTGGTGATCTGAGGGTTGATCTCGCCATGCTTGTGGTGCGTCGAATGGATCCTGTTAAGGAAGGGCAGTTTATGTAGAGCCAAGTGGAAGAAAAAGAACAGAGTATCGTAGATGATGATGCTAGCTGCGAGCTGAACGATCAATTTTCGACTGGTGGGCGGTAGGGGAGGCAAGGCTCTTGTAGTCTGGAGTGGAGAGTCGAGTGTGAACCTATGTAACGATGGTGCTAAGAAGTTCCCTCTCATCGAGACCGTGTTGGGATTGTAGTTTCCAGACAGTGCCATATCACGGACAGGGACACCCCCGAACTTCTTAATCATCGTGAGATCCATCAGCAGCAGGGGCGTCATGTGTGCGAGGCCCTCAACGATGCGGTGCTTTGGCCGTGTGAGCTTCGGTATGGGCTTCGTTGTGTCCGCGTCTTTCTGAACCGCAAGTCGCAGGTGTGGGTTGTGGACAAACCGCAAGATGTAGCCAACCTCGGTGACAGCATAGCAGATCACCGTCCAGAATGTTTCGAACGTGGATGCTCGGTATAGTGAGGAGCCGTACAGGTAAGCGTATATTCTATCGAGGGAAGGTTGATAGAAGCTGGGAACTAGGATGGCGCTTCCCAAGACTAGCATTAGAAAAAGGCGTGGGAGCAGAACAGCATACTGACCCTGAGGGTTCCTGCACGACACCATTGCCGCTCCAGGAGCATATATGTCGTCGCCATCTCCTCTATCACTCCAAGAATTACTAGCAACAAAGTTCTGCTAAGGGAATCCAACACCACGTCATGATTTGAGGTATTCTACTATCGTGTATTATACTTAGAGCTAGTGCGTATTGAAAGATCAAAAACATGAACAGACTTCCGAAACCGAATTCAGTTCATCGACAACATGTTCGACATCTACCTTCGTGGCCTCAAGGACCAGCTCTTTAACCCATGTTGCCGCTATGTGCCCGCTTCCATCACGCCTCTTCAAGTCACCGTATCCGCATTTGTTGCTGGATTGGTCTCATGCTATGCTGCAAGCCACTCTCTTGTCTCTGTTTCTGTCGCGCTTTGGCTCATTAATCGGGCTCTTGACTGTTTAGATGGTGCCCTGGCACGTCACCGAAAGACTGCTTCCGACCTTGGTGGTTTCCTAGACTTATTGGGCGACTTCATCGTCTATTCTCTATTGCCCATCTCCATTGCAGCCGGGCAAGATGGTAGCTCGATGGTCTGGAAAGCAGTAGCCATCCTCGAAGCCACATTCCATGTCAACAACTTCGTTCTCTTCTACCTTGCTGCGATCGCGGAGAAGAGACATGGAAAAGAAGACCGGAACAGTGTCGAGCTCACAAGCGTGATGATGCGGCATGCACTCATTGAGGGCACCGAAAGCGGTGTACTCTTCACAGCTATGCTACTATTTCCGGAGTATATCGATATTTGGTGTTGGTTCATGGCTGGGCTTGTCAGCATCGGGGTCGTCCAAAGGACTCTGTGGTTCTATGCCGCATTGAGTTGAGGATGGCCCAGGTCCGAATCTACATTTCTTTATACCAGAGCGACAGTACCCGTTCTGAGTCAGTCGTGCGACGAATAACCTAGTACGTACGAGCGACGACACTATCCAAATAGCGTGGTAATGATACCCCGCGTCGAACCGATTTAACTTTGCCCACAGACTGCAGATCTGGATCTAAAACCCCCACTGGGTGATCATAAGAAGTTACAGGATTTTGTACCTGTCGTATTACGGCACAATAGTGGATTACCTGCTTAACGACCTCAGTAGATTGTGATATTCGGCAATGGAGAAAGACATTCGAGAAAAGCAGATTGACATGAGGGGGAACAGTGAAGAGGATCAACCTAATACAGGAAAGCTTACAACAAGGCCTCAATTGCCCATATGGCGGATTGCCATATCTTTATTTCTTCTTTTCCTTAACTACTTCCTCGCGCAGTATGACAAGTTCATCCTCTCCTACTTTCAAGCCGAGGTCATCACTTCCCTCCAATTATCACAGGCCTCTTATGGTATTCTGTCAGGCTATGCCACTGGGATCGTCTATGCTTTGCTTGCGCTGCCCACTGCATACATCGCAGACTACACCAGCGCACGAGTATGGGTTCTATCGATTTCTGCTCTTTGGTGGAGCTTGTGTGCAATTTTTCAAGGCTTGAGCCACAACTTCTGGCAGATCTTGCTTGCTCGGATAGGCATGGGTATTGGACAAGCTCCGGTTGAAGCCTTGAGCGTTAGTTTAATCAGCGACTTGATGGGAAAGGAATATGTATTCTTCGGTGAAAGGTAGGATTGACTCGGTCCTACAACATGATATCGCTAATACCATCGTCAGCATACTCTATGTTGGCGTCTACATCGGCGAAGCAGTCTCTGGTCAGATCGCTGTTGCCTTTGCGAAGACGAAAACGCCTTGGAACACCGCCCTCGTTGCCATTGGGATTGTAGGTATTGTGGTTGCGCTCTTCATTCGTCTGTTGGTGCGTGAGCCTCTTCGACAAACCTCACTAGTAAATCTTGGGTATTCGAACCATCTAGGCGAGCATGTGCCCACTGCGTCAATGAAATCGAAGATTTCTCTAGCTCGAAAGGATGCTGCCGCAACGTTCAGCTACATCCTCCGAATGCGCTCCTTCTGGCTGCTAGTCCTGTCAGCATCTTTTCGCCAGCTCGCGGGAAACGTCTTCGGATATTACATGCCGACCTATCTGTCGACTCTATATCCTTCCAAGACAGAACTTCTTTCACGCTATGGTATCATCGTTGGTGTTGTGGGCTCTGTGGCCGTTCTCCTTGGCGGCTTGCTTACATCCGCATACTGGCACAAAACCAAGATGCTCCCGCTGTATTTGGTCGGCATTGGTGGCATGATCTCCTCCATTTTCGTGCTCCTAATGCTATTTTCTCGTCAGATTTCTGGTGGCAACCAGACCAGCGGGGTGAGAGTCCTCTATGGTACGATGAGCGCAGCATACATGACAGCTGAGCTCTGGCTTGGCGCAATCAACAGCTTGATTGTCCTGCTCCTTCCGCCCCACTACAAGACTTTTGGACTTTCAATCTGGGATGCTATCCAAGTCCTCATCTACGCATCGGGACCTGAGATAATTGGCTTAGCCCTTAGGAATGATGATAGTGCAAGCCAAGCATATCTTGATGGGACGAAAATCGCATTGGCAGTCATGATACCGGTAGGCTACTGGCTTGCCGGCGTAGGGTTCTTGTTGGCAATACCGTTAGTCAGAAGAGACCTGGCAGGGGACTTCGTGCAAGGTCGATTGACAATGCCGAGGAAGTTTGGGTTTGGTCTGTTTGGGGTGATCCTTGGGCTCATGGTGGTGATATTGTTCGTTGTGAGTATCGTCTATATAGGCTAAAGTGAGGGCAAAGTGGCAATCCCACCCAAACAGCAAGGGGAATCGAATCTTGAACCGAATGTCAAACATTATCACCCTCTAGCGTGTTGACTTTCGGGGGCCACTATATGCCTATTCCCCATCTCCAAAGAGCTGCATTGTGCCTAGGGCTTCTTCACCAACGTTCAGCCGCTAGGAAAAGAAGATTTCGGCCTTTCGCTAAGAGAAAGCAGATCATGATTGGTAGCAGAATAGGTAGGATAGTCTTGTCGTCTTCTGATTTTGTCTTGCTACCATGGGATTGCTAAAGAGTAGGAAGAATAGGGGTATTTCCCTCCCTAAATACATCCTTCCAACGCTAGTCCAATTACCCCTCATCAGTACCTTCTCCTCATACTAAGCGAGCGGACTCACTCATAGAGTAAAAGCTTCTGGAAACCACGATTTTGCTTTTATACAACATATGCTCTGAACCGCAGAAAGGCTGCATCATTCCACCAATTCCAGCGCATTGGCGTAGGGGGTCGACAATATTCATATTCCATGGATAGTGTGTCATCGAGGCGTCTCGAAATATGTCCCTCTTCGAGACGGCCTATTGGCTTCCTCGACCTCCCTTTCGAACTTCGACACAACATCTATTGCCAGTGCCTTGTGCGTAAGGACTCTATCAAACTCCATAAGCTATTCATTTGTAACTGGAGATTTCGCAAGTCGTGCAATACCGACGCAAGAAAGGGTCTCCTACTTGTCTCGAAACAGGTCGGATGCGAGGCCTTGGATGTCTTATATGGTGACAATGTCTTTCAAAAAGTACTTGACCGAAGTGGAGGAGGAGCTGGACACTGCATTCTGAAATACCTTTCTGAAGCCAACAGACAAAGAATACGGAATGTCCAGATAGTGCTACAACCTGACGGTTATGGTTACAGCCGCATGCTGGACTCCGCGCTATGGTCTCCTATTCTTGCTGGATTGAAGAAGTTATCGATCGTCGCACTGCAGCCTCTGCAAGCAAATAGATACCGCTGGCCATGCTCATTGGAGAAGGACATGCAAGAATGGATGGAGTGGGTAAGGATTGTCCTGCAATACATTGCCCCCCAGTTGTCGATTTCCTGTATCATCGAGGTGGATGAAATCGATCGGAAAAAGACAAGTGCTCTAATGAAAGAATATTTTCCTACCGGTTATCGAGAAGTGCATACTCTAGAAGGCGACCTCCACCGAGAGGAAATGCGGGATCCTGCAAATTCGATCCTGACGTGGTGATGACGACGTTGACTCGAACGCTGGCTGACTCGGCTCACTTCTCATAAGTACTATTATCCCACGATATCGGAATGATCATTCTCAGACTTTGCGTACGCCGTGTTAGAAGCATAATCAATACTGAAGGCGAGGGAACCTCATTCATGCCATCAGGGGCTATTCTTGGAGACCCACCTTGAGTAAATGTCCTCGCCGCATCCTTTGCGATCGTCAAACGCATCTTAGAGACGATGTCGTCGACTATTTATAGCGTCACTCCAACATCACAACACGTCACACGACTGAGTACTCAACACCAACGCAAACAGTAATTCTGCACCTTCTACAGGCTGAAACTTAAACAGCAATCCCACTTCGACCTTTTTGACTATATAGATTGGTCTGAATACGGCAATCATCCCCATTTCGTGGCCCTATATTGATGAGAAGGTTACATCTCAGCATTCAGCCAGCCTGATGACATATTCCACCATATCAAGTGCTCACCGCTTGCTAAATTGCTGCAAAATCATGGGCGTAATTCCGCACAGCAAATGGCAGTGCGAATATTCGAGGGAAGGCTTTTGAACATCACACTTGTTGCCATGCAAGACCAGTGTGCAGCCGAGGAGAACATTGAAGGTGGTCCTCCACGGCTACAAACCATTCGAAGGACAGCTCCTGGTTGGAGGATCGGTTCTACTTTGGTCATCCTGTCCGCTTCCGCTTCACTAACCTCTACAAGAATGCGAATTTTTTGCGTTACCACTTCAAGTCTCTCAGCTATTCACGCTGGTACAAGTCACCATTCGCCATTGATTACACTGTGGTGACCACGATGAAAACATGACTAGTTGATTATCAGTCAACTACACTTCATGCCCTCCCTTCTGACTATAACCACCATCCAGACTCGTTGCTAGCTCTAGAAACGTTAACGCAGCCATCGTCAGTGTTGTATGCAATGCCGGAACGTTGAAGCAAAAATCGTCTAAAAATACATTAATCATGCTCCCATTACTGTCAAGATGACTCACGACAACCCTCATCCCGAGGCAACAATAGCCATCTACGGCAAACTGAACACAACGCCACCCACCCAACAAATCCAACCCATCCCAACCAGACACTCATATCGCCATCCTTCCCCCGCCTTACCAATACCCATCCATCCACGGCTCCATCCCATACAAACCCTACCCCCATCACCCCCCCTCGTTATCTCCCGGCCACCAAACCCCATCTTCCACCCAGCCCCTCCACGCACGGCCCCAAATCCAAAAAGAAGTCGACACCAAACCCACTCACACCTCACTCCTCAAATCCACCCAAGTAATCTCCTCAACCAAAGCGACCCCAACAGCATTTGTCAAACCCCCCACATCTATCAAACCCTCCACATCCAGCATATCGCAACACCTCGACGACGGCAAGGAGTAACATCCGAAATGTATGTTGTATGGGAGGACCACAACCCTCGCTGCGGTCTATGGAAACTACGGACTCTATCATGATGGCCTAGAGTAGCGCTTGGTGATCGCATAGCCTTCTATATCCATATTCACCTCTACATCCCCTTCCACCTCCATCTCCAAGCAAAGTACTCCGCTACCAGCTTCCCCTCCCCCTCCCCCTCTATTCCCACTCTCACCCCCGCCTGTCCCAATGGTTTGTAAGGGGTGCTGACGTGGTTGCAATTCAGGCAGTGTGCGATATGTTGGCGGGGCGGCGCGGTAGAAAGGACAAAGCGAATGAGTGAGTAAACGAGTAAGTACATGAGTGAAGTTTGCAGGGGTAGGATATTAAAATTAGTCTCAGCATTGATATTGGGGTTTTACGTCGCTTGCCGTATTGTTATCTAAGGTATGAACGGGAGGGGGTAGGGTTTTTATTGGATAAGACAGTCATGGTTTTATGTATCTCTACGGATGTTCTTCCATATGTGCATGCTGTCTTTCTTTCCATCATGGGTTGGCGAAGTTTACAGCTGAGGGGTCGATATGTGGGTTTGGGAAGTTTAGCTTCTCATCAATCTATTAAGTTGATATTAGGTTGGGTCGACATCTGATATCTTCTCGCACCTGGGTCTGCATATTCGTATCTGGATCTGGATCTGCTGGTCGTCGATAGTAATATCAGTCTATGAATATTTTGGAGATGTGAGATTTTGATGCTTAGATATTCGCGATGGTGAAAGGGGGGGTTTCTGGGCAGGATCACGTTTTGTCGGGTTGTGGTGGGAGTTTGTTGTGGGTTTTTGGGTTTGGGAGGGGTGTTGGGGGGAGTGGAGGGGGAGGCAATTGGGGAGAGTGTATGGGTTATGG